>ERZ778027.307-NODE-307-length-131801-cov-11.522741_pt1 | contig 131801 bp, 155 predicted proteins | sample MGYA00375757_ERZ778027 | MGnify/ENA primary metagenome ERZ778027 (study PRJEB29350, sample SAMN05389817) | bioreactor metagenome | isolation source: Ammonium sulfate bioreactor | place: South Africa: University of Cape Town | collected 2014-02-18 ...
ACACGCTACTGCTAGTGATATCTACTAAGAAGATTTGATCGATATCTCCGTTCTTTATCCAATGTAAATCACTGCTCTGGTCTATGTATTATTCAAGAAATATAGCGATGAAACAATTAAGTCGATCAACAGCGTTTATGATTTCAAATATAAGTAAATCATGGTATAAAGCATTTGAGGAAGAATTTTCTAAGCCATACTTTGACAAAGTATTGGTTGTTATTGAAAAAGAAAGAAGGAAAATATTTTATTTTATTTCTAATAGTTAGCTAGATTTGTTACTGACGAACGATTAAAAGGTAATGTGACTGTATATCCACCAGCACGATCTGTATTCACATTTACTCAATTGTGTGAATTAAAAGATGTGAAAGTTGTTATTCTCGGACAAGATCCATATCATGGTCCAAAACAAGCACATGGCTTATGTTTTTCAGTACCAAAAAATGTTGCTCGACCACCTAGGTTTTTAACTTATCTCGTTTTTTTTTGACTCAACTGTACTTTTTCTGGTTTAGTTTGGAGAATATTTTCAAAGAATTGAAAAGTGATATACCTGATTTCAAAATACCTAATCATGGAACATTAACTGGCTGGGCTAAACAAGGAGTTTTATTATTAAATTCATGTTTAACAGTCGAGAAAAATAGGGCCAATTCACATAAAGACAAAGGATGGGAACTGTTCACTGTATGTTTTCGAGACATCAGTTTAATTGTACATTTAAATTCTTTGTTTTGTTTTTAGGATGCAATTATTCAACATTTAAATGAACAATCATCAAAACTTGTTTTTCTACTTTGGGGTAATGATGCTCGAGTGAAAGGCAGTAAAATTGATACGGTATCATTTGAAAGAAGCACTTTTCTTACTAATGAATACTTATAGACTCGTCATCATATCTTAACAGCTGCTCATCCATCACCATTATCCGCTAGTAATGGTTTTTTCGGTTGTAAAGTATGTATTTTTTGTTTTGAGTTACTCGGATTTTATTTTCAATTTATTTGTTTAGCATTTTTCACAAACGAATGCTCTTCTCAGATCTGCTGGTCATTCCGAGATCAATTGGTCTTATCTTCCATCTGAAGATGAACTTCCAATTAATTAAAATTATTACTATTTTGTTTCTTTTTTTGTTTATTAAACATTCCGCCATTGATCCGTTATGAATTCATCATACTGTTTTCTTAGATATAATAATAGTTTATCAATATTGACTTTTTCTATTGTCGATATTGGTAATAATGGATACGGAATATGTGATCGAGTTTGTTCGAGTTGTAATTTAGCATCGGGATCGTCAATTTTATTTCCGAGAATTGTAATCGGTTTTTGAGTTAAATCCATTTTATATTCACGTAATTCGTTCATTAAATATTCATACTGTTCCCAAGGACGTTCAACACTCATATCAATAACTAACAACAATGCTAAACATCGTTCAATATGACGTAAAAATTGGCAACCTAAACCTTGTTGTTCTTTACTTGCACCTCGAATTATACCGGGCACATCGGCAACTACAACGAATTCAATACGATATTTTGTTTACAAAGATGAAATTCTACCATGAATTTGCGTGTAATCATCGTATTCAATCGTACCAAGTTGTGGTTGTTGAGTAGTAAATTCATAATCACCAACAATTGGTCGTGCTCGAGATATTGCACGTAATAAACTGCTTTTACCAGCATTCGGAAATCCTAACTGAAAGAAATCCTATTGAACTTAACGCAAAGCAAAACGAGAATCTTACTAAACCAAAATGTGCAATTAATCGTAGTTCAAGTTTATAGATTTTCTTATCACCTCGTGCACCAAGTTCATATTCTGTCGGTGCTCGATTCATATTTGTTAGAAAATAATAATTTCCTTTTCCGCCTAGACCTCCTCGAGCAGCAATAAATTTCTGTTCATGTCTTTGTAATTCACAAACAATTTTGCCATTGATTCGTTTGACAATCGTGCCAATTGGCACTTCAATAATCATATGTTCAGCAGATTTGCCTTTTTTAAAATTTGGTTCACCAGGTTCACCTCCATCAGCAACATAAATCTTTCGAATATTATTCAGCGATGTTACTTGTCGAGATGCTAAAAATTCGATGTTTTTTTTTTCAAAAATAAATTGATTCGATTTACTTTCGAAAATTATATGTGCACCATTGCCTCCGTCTCCTCCATTTGCTCCTCCAAATGGATTTTGAAATGTTTTCGAAAACGATGATCGACCATCGCCACCTTTACCTGCCAATAGTCGAACTTCCATTTCATCTCGAAAACTATGATCCTAAAACAAATATCCATCGGTTGTCAATCGATCTGTTTCATTTTACTTACAAAATCAGTATCTGCTTTCGGTTTACGTGGTGCTACAACCTTTGGATTCAATTGTTTATTCGTTGTTAAATATCTTACAAACAGTCGAAACATTCTTCTCTATTTTAATCTCAAAAGAAAAATGAATTATCATCGAGAGTACTCTCTCTCTGCGTTTTTTGTTTATTTTATTCTTCTGATATAAAAAAAAACAAATTTCATACTGTCAAATGTTGATTTTATATCGAAAAAAAAAACAAAAGAAAATAACAGTTCAGAATACATTGTCTGACTAGGTATCTAACGGAAAACAAAGAACAACAACAACAACAAACTAGTTGATCGTTTATTTCTTTTTCATCTTCTTATTTGTTTGTTGGTTGCGAGCATTTAATGCATTCGATATTCGCCATGATATTTCACTTGATTATGTTGACCATGAGTAAGAAAATCAATTTCAAAATCCAAATCACGATCATTCTTTGGATTCGGTCGTAATGCTAATTTACCGGTTAATTTTTCACCTTTATGTAACATTATATCTTCATCATCATGATCAAAATAGAACAATGTTTGTTTCCAATGTGTGTATGGCGCATCGGGACCTGTTGAAAATCCACAATATTTATGACATTTACTAAATTCAACAGTAAAATAAGCGACAAGTGCATGTATATAATCATTTCGTATGGCATCAATCGAAAAATTAGCTGTAAATTGTAGATCTTCAACACGAACGGTTTGCAAATCGAATTCTTTCAATAGACAATGTGTTGTCATAACTTGTCGATTGTCGACACTATCAACTAATGGTTCTTTAATTGCCACTTTACGTATACAACTCATATCGAAACCATAAACATTATACCACCAATTGATTTTTTCATCTCGATATTTCTTATCTTCAATTCCACAAATATAAAGTTGACATTTATCAGGAAACAAAAGTCCTGTATCTTTTTTCAACCATTTATCACGTGCATATAAAATTGAATTCAACATCGATTCATATAACAGACAATAGCCCATCCATTCACTAACGATAATATCAACTTGTGTGATTCCATCAGGTAATTCGACTTCTTCGATTTTGCCTCGAATTAATGTTATCACTGAACTTAAATTATTACTGGCAATTATTTCTTGAGCATAACCAACAATCGATGACATGTCAATACCAATAACACGTTTAGCACCAGCTTTAGCTGCAAACATACTTAAAATGCCTGTACCACAACCTGCAAATAGCAAAACATTTGCTTTTCTTGTTTTATCTTTTCGTTCAACAACAACAAAAAAAACTACCTAAATCGAGAACGACTTTATCTTTGAATAAATGTCGATTGTAGATCATCGCATTTCGATATGTTAATGTTCGTACTTCATCTTTCAACATTTCTTCATGAATTCCACTACGAATAAAACAACGACAACAATCAGCAAATCAAGATTTTGTTTTTCTTCTCGACTTACAAATGCGCATACGAATCGAAATAGTAATCTTTCGATACTTTATCTTCCGGAAAGCAATTTTTATTTTCCATTGTTGTCGAATTATTAACTGTTGCTAAAGCTGTTTTCAACAAAGCACTATTGTCCATCTAGAAGATCAATTAAATTATGTTCTTCAATTTTAGATCATATAAACATACCAAAAAAAAGAAGAGAGAGAGAGTGTGTATGACAAAAAAAATGAGGAAATAATCACATTGTCTATGCAACAAACACCACACACGCACACACACACACAACAGATCATTTTTTTAAAAAAAAGAAAGAAAAAAATGTCAAATACAAGACACAAAAAATTTTTAGTTTGACTAACGACACACACACACACGCACACGCACACTGCAAGAGAAGAAAAGTAACGAACACACGCGCGAGTATTATTGCAGCTACTCAAAAAAAAAAGAAGAGAGAAGATATGAGATCGAGAGAAATATACGAAGGAGAGAAAACACACACAGACACGAAGACTTCATCGATATGTTGGATGTTGGGGACCCCATGGATCATTCGAAAATTTTCCACTTGTCGTCGGATCATTTGGATAATGAGGATGATGCGGATGAGCAAGATGGTTATACGCATTCGTCGTTTGATCATTCATTCCCGTTGCCCAATTATTCGCATCGTATTTATTCGTTTGCTGTTGTTGTTGCTGATGATGATGATGTTGTTGTTGTTGTTGATGATGATGATGTTGTTGCTGCTGTTGTTGTTGTTGTTGCTGTTGAAATGCTTGCAGAAATGCTTGCATCATATTCGGATTTAGCATTTGTTGTAGAAGTAATTGTTGATCAGGATTTGCTCCTGCCGATGCGCTATTTAGATTGCCATTATTCGATAGCATATTGGTTCCGCCATTGTACGGAGAATATGACGGTGGATAGGCATTCGTTGGAGGTATCGAACGAACATTGTGAAAATTACGATCTACTAAAAATGAACGACATATTGCTGAAAGTTTTTCTTTTGAGAAAAAAAATGTTTATCTACCGGCGCCTTTCGAACGTTTCAATTGATTGTCACTCGGTTTACCTTTCGGTTCAGCTGGTCCGACATGTACACTACATCTAAATCGACAACAGTAAATAGATCATTTACATACAAATCGATGATTTACCCATTGATAAAATGATCACCGTATAACGTTGGAACGACAGATGATTCGAGAAAAGTTACAAAAGCAAAACTTCGCGATGGCCGAGGTATATAAACATCCGTAACTTCTCCAAAACGTTTAAAATATTGATTTAAATCATCAGCTGTGACGATTTCTACACCAACAAAAAAAAACACAATCAGTCAAAATCTATTCATCGTTCTCAACTGTCGAGTTTACCTGGAAGACGAGCGACAAATACTTTTCGTGCACATTCAGGTTCATGCATACCAGGATTCTGAAAAAAACCGAAAAGATAAGAATCGATGATCGTATTCGTTTTCTCTTTCTCGTACTTTCGAATCCGGAATTTTCAGATCACACGTTCGTCCATCGATGTGATGCCGTTTATTAAGTGCGTTTAACTGTGATTCATAATCTTTAAAACGAACGAAACCAAAGCCACGCGATTGACCTTGGGCATCACGTTTGATCTACGATGAAAATAGAAATAAGATTTCATTGTCATTGTCGGGCTTACTTCACAAAAGACAAGTTCGCCAAATTGTTGAAAATATTTTCTGACATCTTCTTCATTCGAACGATAGTTTATTCCGAGTACAATCAAATCAACGCAACGTGATGGTTGATTCGATGATAAATTGTTTACAAATGTTGCGTTCGGTTCGATTTCCATGGTCGTAATTTATTCAAATATCTTTTGAAGATTAATTAAAATATACAACATTGAATATTGAACGGCCATATAGAACTAAAATAGATGTTCGATGAAGAAAAATTGTTCGTTTTCGGTAGATTTTTTTTTTTGCAGAAATAGATGATGAAGGAGGGAGAGAGAGGAAAAAATAAACAAACCAATCACTTTGACCGATCAAAGAGATAGAAATGACTGACTGAACTTTGTTTACCAGGAGAGTTTTTTCGAATGAGAAAATTTTTTATTCAACGAAAAATTTCATTGAAAAATCAAGTTCGATTTTCCGAAATAAAAATTTATCGAAATTTACAAATCATTTATCAACAATTCCAACAGACTAAAGTGACATCTTTTCGTCTTTCAATTCAACCAATCAGATCAAAACTGTCGATTGATGATGCTTTTTTTTCTTCTATTTACAATCTCGGTTTTCCTCGTCAAGTAAAACAACAATTTGTTGAAAGTTTCAGAATGAAGTCAAATACTGAATAAATTCATCGTCAATCATTAACACAACACTCAACAAATTAAAAACGACTTGAATTTTACTTCATTTTCTTGTTTTCAAAACCTGTTGACCTTTCATGTGTACCTAATGTTTGATCTATTTGCAGATTCGAAGATGTCCATTGCACTTCTTCATCTTAATCGTCAATTACTCTCACGAGCTCTAACTCGTGCTGGTCCATTAGCAATCACGTAAACGCTCTTTTCTTTCGAAAGAAAATACAAATATCTTCTTTTGCATTCAGTCAACATAAAGCTACTTCAAGTACGCTCACACCTGAAGTCACCAATTATCGTGCTAAAGCAACCGAATGGGTAACTGCAAATGAAAATCAATTCAAACGACCATTATCACCACATTTACAAATCTATCGGTACGAAGTCTTTCGAAATATGTGTTTAATCAATCGTATTGAATAATGAATTGTTCTAGATTTCCATTTCAAGTATTTTCATCTGGTTTTCATCGTATTACTGGTTTAATGTTAAACGGCAGTAGGAAAATCCGATTTCAAATCATTGATTTTGTTTTGTATTTCGATCGTTTGTTGTTTAGTGCTCTACACCGCTGGTCCATTAGCAATTCTTGCAACTGGTCATAGCCAAGAGATTTTAAACTATATCTATGCTATGGATATTCCTAGTTGGTTTATTATTTCAGTGAAATTGTTTATGGCTTGGCCGTACGTTTGATGTTATTTGACAATTTTGAGTTAGTTTTGGGTTTGTTCTATTTAGAATTGCGTATCATTCGTTGAATGGTATTCGTCATATGGTAAGAACCTTTTGATTTTTTTTTGTCGTATGAATAATTGATTGATTTTCATTTGTAGGCTTGGGATTTGGGCAAAGGCTTTGAAAATTACGAAAAAGTCAGTGTCATTATCTTTCTTACATCATTTGCGCTTGCATTGGGCATTATTTCATTATAAATTCTCCTCAATTTCAACATAAAAGACATTGAACTTATTATCTTTTCTCCTATTAGCTCTTTTTTTTCTTCTTTCGTTTCCATTTCCCTCGTAGATCTGTGAGGAACATTATATATCTTTCTTTTTTTTAGTTACTGTAAAATTCTTTAAATAAAACACAAACAAAAAAAAGACACATATAAAGAAAGTGATTAATAAAAAAAAAACTTGGTTAATTTTCTTTGCTTTTATTATTATTGTTGTTTGAAATTCAATTTGCTATTAATTAACAATTCGGCCTGACATGACCATTCGTGCACGAAGAATATCGATATCTTGTCGAAGTTCTTGTAAATTAATTCGTACTGTATCGGATCGTGCTCGTGTCGTGCCTGTTGATGACGATGCAAGACGAAGTTTATTCATTTCTAATTTCATTGCTTGCATATCGTTGATTAATTGTTTGAGATATTGTTTTGTATCATTATCATCATTGATATTATTGTTATTATTGATATTGTTTATTGATGGAAGATATTTCGATTGTATTCGAGATGAATGAGAAATCGTATTGTAGATCGAGGTGTCAGCTTTTGATGAATGACGATTGTGATGATGATGATGATGACGTCGATGGTGATGTTGATGAGATGTTTGATTGAGATTGATAGACGCATCGGCATTTTGAGCACTCAATGGCCGAGGACGAATCTGATGATCTTGACGTTTTGGAGAGATCGATTGTGAACGAGATGGCGAATGACTTGAACTTCGGTCTCGATGATCTTTTTGAGGTTCAATATGAGCTATGATTTGACCATTGGCGTTTGAAGATGGAAGAACAGTTTTGATTGTTTCACCTGTTGGCAATGGAATTGCTTTTGGAACATATCTGAGGAAAAAAACAGAAATTCATAGTTTTTTTTGTTCAAAAATTGAATCTGGAAATACTACCGTGAATAAATACCCATGGGAACCATAGGTGCTGGTTGAGTAACTTGCCAGACAGGTGTTTGTTGTCTTGGTGCTTGATCTGTGGGTTTTTGTTCGTCTTCAGTTTGTTGAGATTTAGGATCGATTTGTTCTTGATCGAGTTCCGGTTGCTTTTTGTTATCAGTAGTTAATATCGGTGATTGACGAGATTTTTTCGGCGAACGTGATCGATGTTTTCGTCGATGTCGACTTCCATTATCATCGGTTGTTTTCGTTGATGAATGTCTTGTTTTATTTTTTCGTGGACTTTTATTTCGTCGATGTGTACTATTATCTCGACTACTATGATAACTATTTTTCATTGGCATATAATTCAATTGTGGTAGAACATTTTGACCCGTTGGCATGTCACGATTAATAAATTTCTCATTATCCTGTACATAGAAAATACGTTTGGGTGATGTATGTCGATTGAATTTAGTATCCGTAGTATTTACATCGACAACAATTGGATTATCTTTCGGTTTTAGCAATGATTTTTGTTTGACAACACGAAAATCATCACGTAGAAGTTGTGCATCAGCTGGATGAACAACATATAAAAGTACGCCTTTTAAATTCGATTTGGCTTCATCATAAACAATACAAATAATATTATTAATGGTTGGTTGCATAAATATATCATGAATGAGACCAATTGGTATAAAAACAGGAACTCGTGCTCGTGCTATTTGAGGATCTTGAGCACTGATTTGAACACCTATTCGACTTACACGAATCCAAACTGCTGTATCTAAAGACATAGAATTCTGTTTTTAGTAAAACTAGAAATTATTCAAGATATTTGTACTATAAGGTTTGCCTGTGGCTGCATGAGTGATTATACTTCGAATTGTATCGGGCGTATACGAATTCACTAATGTTGAATTCAATGGAAAACCTGCATAACGTCGAGGCGATAAACCGTCATTTGTATTATTGTATGAAATTAATTGATTCATATTTTCTTTTGTTAAATATTCAATGGAAATATTGGCTGTCGAACTGTCAACTTCTGACCTAAAAATTTGTATTCAATAAAAGAAGAAGAAGAAGAAGAAAAATGTTCATATCATGTAGTTATTTCAACAGTCACGCATGATTTGTGTTCTTCTTCATGTACAAACTGATAAGCATGAAGAACAGAGAGGGGGAAAAAAGACGAAAAGGAAATCATTAAATTGCATATGGAGAGCAACTCGAAGTAATGCAACATGTTCTGCTCAATTGATTGGTTTTTTTTGTGTGTGTTCACATTGAATCTGTCGTTGATTGATTGTCGACTCATGCGTCATAATGAAAATAGATAGGCGTACATTGAACATATACATATGACAACTACAAGTTAAAAATGAAAATGAGCTCAGAAGAAGAGATAGTTAGACATTTAGTAACTATTTTGTAACCCTTGTCTTTTTTTAATGAATATTTATGTCATATCAATGTTAGCTTAATAGAGTCAAATGATTAATGTACAGATTTAATTCAATGATTTTCATGTACTAATTGAGATCAATATCTTTTAAATAACTTCTGTAGTTTTGTAGTTTAAGTCCATTTTTCATTCATTTAAATAAATTGATCCTATTCATATACGATTTCACAATAGACATAAATGTTTAAAAAAACTAATTGGTCTCATATTGTGATTCCGTAGGTAGTTAGAATTTAAAAAAGAAACAAACTATGAATGAGATAATCATCTAATTCACTGCTGTTCGGCATGTCAAAACCAAACGTTGCAAGATTTTATTTGCGTTTTAATAATTTGTTCGAGTACGGCCAAGATACTTTTATAGTGAAATTCTGTAATTATCTTTGAGTGCATCGGATTTGAAATTTTAATTAATTATCCGATGTTTTCCACGAAGATTAGGTCATACAAGCTTTTTTTCATCTTATGATATTAAATCCTCTGGAAATAACATGTGCTTACGTTAAGATCTCACAAGTTTTTCAGTAGGAAACAAAATTGACAGTACCACAAAAGCAAAACGGAAGGATTTTTTCCTTTCTTTTCAGCAAAAAAAAATGAGATCCATTGTCATTAAATTAGCAAAAAAAAATAAAGAAAATAAAAACAAGAATGAAAAAAAAGAGAAAACGATCATGTTTTTTTTTTCTTCTTCTTTCTCATGATGAAGTTTCATCTGATCTGAAGGAATAATTTTGTTCACCATGTATTCGTACATCATAAGAATTGTTTTTAATCGTCGCCGATATTGTTGGCAAATTCGAATTTGTTGTCATAGGACTCTGTAGTTGTTGTTGTTGTTGTTCGTTTATATTGGATACTGAAATTGGCGGTGGCGTATGAATCGAATTGGCACTCGGTTGACGCCGATGATGATGATGACTTTTTGATGATGGCAATGAAACACGATAAGCAACAAGTATATCGAGATTACATAACGGACAATGACGATGATTTAATAGCCAAGGATCAACACAATGATGATGAAATGTATGACCGCAAACTGAAAACAAAAGATAGTTTTAATGAGAATATAATTTGTATACGTATGTTTATTTAATATGTACTTAATTGTCGAACTGTATCACCCGTTTTGATTGTATCTAAACATATAACACATGATTCTTCTGTTTGAGGATTTTCTGTCACGTTAATTAAAGGAATTTTTGTGAGAGCTTTTTTTGCGGCATTTGTCAAACGATTTTGTAAACGATCTTTAGCTGTACGTGCACGATGTCGTTGACAATAGTAGAATATTAACCATGATATACATAGAAGAACGAGAATACATATTGAAACCGCAACAAATATCGTTGCTGATTGCGAACCAAACCAAATATTATCTTGAGAATAATCGTCGAAATCCATTTGAATAGGTTTCAATGAAATATTTAATTTCGTTCGACTATCATTAGCAAGTGCTAATAAATAGGAACCGATCGTAAAATGAACATAAACAGCAAGAATATCGGAATTATTTTGAACCATATTAAATAAATCTGAACCTTGTGGATCGTAGATAAGGACAGCTAGTTAAACAGCAAATAATGATTGATGTCAAATGTAAAATCAGAAGAAGAAGAAAAAGTCTACCTGCAGCTCCATATTGTTTAGCTCGTGTAATTTTCACACTAAATGTACAATTGCCTCCTCGTTGTATAATTGCAATACCTTGTGAATAATTTTTTGGATTTATTGTTGGTAGACAAGCATCGTATCTTCCAAATTGATCTACCAGTACGAATGCTTGGGCATTATTAACAATCGATTGACTACCCGACGTTGAAACAATACCATTCGTTCGAATATCTTCACTTTTATTAAGATAATTCGATGATAATGTATAATATTCGAAATGAAGAATTGTCGTCAGAGTACAATGAATAGACTTTGGAAGAAATAAAAACGAAATTATTTGAATTAATATTAATATATTCGATTGCTGAGAATGTCGTCGCATGTCTGTTCGACCGGGTTTAAGAACAAAATAATATCTTCTTTGAAATGGTTTCTCTTGATTATTATTATTTTTGTTTTCTTCTAAAAGAAATTCAAGCAATGAAAAAAAAGAAAAGAAATGACTACTGCACTCAAACGTTTTACTTCTAGACTATTATATTTTCCCTTTTCTTTCTCTATGTCTGACAAGTAAATCAAGAAAAAAAGACTGACGCCAAAGAAAAAAAAAGAACGATCTCATCATGTTACTAGAAAGGAAGAGAAAAAAACCGAAGAAGAGAAGTGCAATGTTTCCTACTCATTAGTATTTCCCATGTCTGTGAAGCACACGAGTGTAAAAAATGTAGATGGTAATAATAGACTCATCGTTATTAGATAATCACGAAGGTATTAGCTGGCTGGTGACCTAACAGCGAACAAATGATGTACAAACCTTGACCGGTCGGTCTCTCAATTCAATTCATTCAGCTCTTTTTTTTCTTCATCCTCATCCTCTTTAGGTTAGAACATAGAAAAAAAAAGGTCGATTCGATTAATTTGAACAATGAAAAGATGATAACATTTCAAACAAATACATCGACGAGTATAGCTACGTGTCAATGTGTTTACAAGAGATGGAGGAGATTCGTGCGTATTCATCAGATTTGATTAATAGGAGAATGAATAAACAAAGAAAACGCCCCTGTAATTTAACCTCATTTTTTTTCTTCTTTTCGAATAAAAAAAATAACAGATTCCTATTTACTTCATAAGACTCGATCGAGTAGCAAAATAAAAAAATATATATTTTTATGCCTTAGTTGCCACTGATAATTATGATTGAAATGAGAAAAAAGAAAGAAAAAAAAAGAAAGAATGAAAGACGAGAAAGAGAATAAACACATACACAGAAGTCATTTCTATGTGAACAAAAGAAATATTTTGCAAGTTTTTCATCAAGGTTAAACACTTTTTTTTTCTTCTTTTCTTGTCAAAAATCGTACGCTAAATACAACATAACAGTAGTAGAAAAAAAAACAGAGTATGGAACTTGTTAAATCAAGGTTGTCTGCAAACCAATGAAATTTTATACTAAATAAAGATTACGTTGTTGTTTGAAGGAAAAAGACAGTTCGATAACAACATTATGATTTAATAAACTCGATGAAAACCGAAGGTCTGACTCGATCAATATAAGAAGAAAAAAAAATGAAAGAAAAAATTCGATCTTACATTCGCTTATATGACTGCAAAAATATTTGCAACCATATATAAGCATGTTATTTGAATTCAAAGAGAGACAAATAAAAACGCATGTGTATGTACGAGCTCATTTTTTTTTTCGTGCTTCGCGTCTTTTGGACTTCTACAGTTACTATTGCAATGTGTTCTTTCATATTCACATAATGCGATTTTTACACAAACATCAACCGTTGTCTCGTCGTCGACGTTGTCGTCGTCGTCGTCGATGTCGCCTTCTGACTGTTCCTTACATCTTCTTTCTCTTTCGCTTTTTTTTCTCTATCATCCTCTTTTTTTTCCTCTTTTGTCGAAGCACAAAAAAATCATTTTTCTTTTCTTTCGTGACGATAAATAAGACTAAACTCTATTGAGTCAAAAACATCTGATAGCTTCGAGTTAGATAATTGAAAACGATTATCTAACATTATCGTTAAATAACTATTCTAAAGAATTTAGTTTAATTATAATAAATGACTAACTGTTATTGAACGATAAGAAAAAAAAAGCGAGACTAAACACTTTCTCTTTCACTCAATGGTTACACTTGATCGATTTGCATTTTATCGTTTGACATTATCCGATGCACTAACGAGCTATTGCATAAGACAAGATTGTCCTTTCGGTTTTTTGAACTTAATAAAAGTATTTTCTAATTCAAAGTAAAGGCTATTTGGTCGTTGACATAAGTATTTTGTTCTTCTTCTTTTTCTTTTTCCAATCGCTTCGATGACATTTTCAAACTAAGCTGTCATATGTATGCATGTGCTTATTACAAAATCTCGGTTATAATGTAGACAGCACATCATCGTCTGTCGTCTGGCCAATGAATATTAGTGTGAAGAACACAGAGGAGAGGACAAAATAAAATTGATCAGATCATCTATCAAATGCTGATTGTGTCTATTCACAACTCACGATGATGTATCAATTGAAAAGAGAAAGTGTCGTGAACTGATCAACCTTCACCTTTTCTCTAATTATATTCACCGATCATCAACGATTTAGTTTCGTGTTAATACCAATGTATGAATTAATTATTTACTTAATGTCTATAAAATTCGTCATAACAATAACAATACACGTCGATTCAATCCGTTGAACAAATATATTTAATGGTCAAAAACGACGGCGCAATATCAATCATAGTATGAATCGAGAACAATTTTCGGAATATTAATTCAAGTACATTTTCTTTTCGATGTTTTTCGATTAAACATCCGTAACGAATCTAGTCATTCCTTTTTTAAACATTTCAATAGCCGGATGTTTGATAAGAAATTGAAATTGTATATGTTCCTGTCTCGAACTTTTCATCTTCATACAAATAAATAACCCGACAGAAGAAAGTCAATTTTCGACATGCACGTAACTTTTCACATATTTATTCTCAAGCAATAAACAAAAAAGAAAAAAAAGAAGATGTAAAGCATCTATGTACAAGACAAAGGAAAAACCGACAAAATTAATCAAATATCTGACACAATCAAATAAAGCAATTGATAGAGAATTATTGTTATTATTTTTTCCTCTTCAATGAAAATGCAAGAACAAAAAATAAATAAATATAGTATAGAATGCTAAACATTAGCCGGATTTTCCAATTGTAAATAAGAATTTGTTGATGTTGCTCGTTGATTTGACGGGAGAAAATAATTGATTGGATAGGATGAACGAGTTGGTGGTTGATGTTGTTTCAATGATTGTGTACCGGTAATATTCGATTGAAGAAATTGTTGTGGAATAGGCGCATGAGATGATTTGACATGATGAACAGTTGACGATGGACGATTGTTCGATGATTCAAAACGATATGGTTGATAGGACAATGGTTGACAATCGGGAACATGAGGAATTGTATGTTCGGTTTGGAAATTTTGAGATTTAGAAACGGTGAAATCTGGCTGCGAACTAAAAGGTGATGGAGGTGGAGGAGTAACAATTGATTTCATTGATAATGTCGATGACCTGAAAACGAAACATGACAAATCGTTATTGAATTTATTCAAGTTTTGATATTTCAACAAACTTTTCCTCTTGATTTTCTTTCTTTTTCGATCTAGAAGAGAAACAACGAATGAGATTTATAAACATTCGAACATGAAACTATACTTATTCGTAAATAAATTCGCAAATTTAAATCTTGTCTTTTCGACTTTACTCGGTCGTTCACCATTAATAGTTTCTTAAAAAATATGAAAAACACTTTTATCAATAATCTAAAATCAGTTTCATATACCAGTATAATTATTCTTATTATACGATCTATCAACAGCCTGTCGAAATGAATCATTACACGCACGATGTCGTGATTTAATCTGTCGTTTTTGTTGTTCATCATTTTCTTTCGTCGGTCGAGTTGTTATACTTTCATAGGATGACGAACGAACCATCTGTGTAGTCGAATTGGGTCGCATGCGAGTCGGTGGATGTCCTAGAAAGATGATTAGATGTGTCGAAATCAAGCAAAAAATCGTTTACGAATCGTTTTTATACAACGAAAAACTTCAATGATTAGACAATAAAAATTTTGCTTTTTTATAATTCAAAAACTTACTTCGTTCACTATTTGTACGAGTTTCATGGAAAGATTGTTGATTTAAACGACGTTTTTCTGAAATACTCTGACGAAATGGAGTTTCACGATCGAATGGATTCGGTCTAGAATGAATGTCTTCTTGATTCTCTACGAAACAAAAAAAAGTATGTAAAATTACAAATCAATTTCAATTGTAAACCTACGTTTTTCACTCAAAGTTGTTTTCATTCGACTTGGCGTTTGCGAACGAATATCAAACTCATTGATGGGCGTTTTTCGATTGTTTGATGATGAAACAAAACTTGTAAGATCTAATTCATTTTCTTCGTTATTTATTAGCGGTGATAGTTCAGTTTCTTTGACATTTTTCGAATTAAGATTTTGTTCATTACGTGATACAGTTATTTTAATAAAACCAGGTTGAATCTCTTTTCGAACGGCATCATGTAAAATATTAGCCGCTTCGAGATTTGTTAGATTAACAAGTGATGAATCATTGATGATAAGAATTTGATCATTCGAACGAAGACGATTGTCCTTGAAAAATAAAAGAAAAACAATTGAAAATATAAAATGAAACGAAGATTTTACTCGATAAGCTGCGCCGCCTGTTAATATACTTTTAACAAATATTCCGAGATCAGTTGATTGTCCATCGATAATCGATGTTTTGCCTTTTAATGTAATACCTAAGCCTGCTGATGATGTATCACGTAGAGGAATATCAAAAGTCATTATTTGTGTTTTAACTTCATCGTTTAACTAAACGAAACCGATAAGTTTTTTTTTGTTGTTGTTGTTTTTTTTCTTTCAAAATTTATTTACTAAATCTTTTGGTAACGATCCATCATGTTGTCTTGATACACACAGTTGAACTGTATCGCCAATACGTGTCTCACGTAATAGACCAACTGTTTCTTGTAATGACATTTGAGTAACATCGATCGAATTTACCATTAGTAAACGATCACCATTCTGTAATCGTCCGTCTTCGATAGCTGCACCTTTAGGAAATATTGTTTTGACATAGATTGGATTGGCTACACCTGTTGGATTGTCACGCGATGCTAATTTAAAACCAAGACCATCGATACCTTTGACAAGAGTTATTTTAATGATTTTGCCAAGACGTTTACATGATTGATTGAAATCATTGACATTCGAAATTGGTGGTATCGATGGTTTTTTAAAACTACGAATTATTTTCAATTCAAGTTCAGATTCAATTAATGCATTTCGAAAGATGAGTTGTGCTCTGATGAAAAACAACGACAAAATTTAAAAATTCTTTCGAATAATCGAGTTTTTACTTTTCAAATGAACATTGTTCGATATTAATTCGATTGATTTCAATAATACGATCATTAATTTGTAGAATACCTTGCCGTTTAATTCGTCCATCGGCTTCGATATTTTGTAAGAGAAGTCCATTGACCTGATTTTCATTACTATTGTAAGGTATAACATGAATACCCAACGGACTATTTTCTTTTGGCAAGATAATTGTAAAGATTTGATCGCCTGTTTTGTCATCGAAATGAACATTATACATTTCAGTTTTGTCAACATGTGGATTAGTTGATTCAGTTTTAATACGTAAAGATCGAGCTAAAAAGAACAAAAAAAAACGATTCTTTGATTACAAATAATAGAAACAGCAACAACAACAACAACATCACTCAAGAGATTACTAAGTTCTCGAACTTAAAGATGAATTTCTTTTGTGTGTGTCTCTTGACTATTAATACTCTCGTTTGATTACATAAACTGAGTGAGGAAAAAGAAAAAGAAAATTCTCATCATGTCTCATAAGAGTTCAACAATGTTTACTTTAGAAGAAAACGAACGGTTAAAAGGAATCAAAACGTGTCGCACATATGTGAGAGTTATACATACTTCGAAGATCAGCATCAGTAACAATGACTTCATGTCGATGATTAATCGATGATTTGGGTTGTTGTGGTGGTGGTACACCAGGACGTTCTTGATCAGATAAACTTGATGAAAGATTTGAACTTGTTAAACTTGATGATAGTTCACCATTGCTATTTAAATTCTTCGGTGATGAATCAATAATTGTAAATAACTCTTCTCGATCATCGACAACATCACAAACTCGATCATCAGGATCAACAACTGCACCATTATTAAGTCTCAATTGAATTTGATCACTGTTAAAACCAGATAAATCATTGTATAATGACTAAAAAAAGAAAGCAAATACAAATGTTTCCTTTCGAATGAATTTCAAGAGATTTTCTCTTACTAATTTGCGATATTTTGCTGTAGCTAACTGAATTAATTCTCGTATTAATAGATCACCATTGGTACCACATGGTACAACGACTTTTTTCTCACCAAAATTAACAATTACTTTCATGATAGACGAGCCGTTGAATAGTTATTTATACAATGCATCTTATCAGAACTAAAACGAACGAATGAAAGAAAGAATGTATACAATGATGATGATGAATTTAACGAGATGGAGAGAGAGAGAGAGAAAGAAATGTATATGAGCAATGAATGTTTCTTTTCTTGTTCGAATGGAGAAAGACAGAACAAGAGAATTTTGAACAATACATATGGCGATCGATGTATAATGCTGTTGCTGTCTCATTTTTTTTTCTCTTGTTTGTTCATTCGTTGTTTTTGAACAATGAATGACATGAAGATAATTATGCTTGATTTTTTGTAATTAAGAAAGAAAATGATGATAATTGATTTTGTATAACTTACAGAACATTAGGTTTTCTTTGTCTGTTTTTTATCAATGAGAAACACAAAGGAATAGAAACACGAGAGCAACACAAGAGAAAGAATAACAGGTGTACGAAAAGAAAGAAGAGAATGACGGACATGCAGACAGACAGACAAAAAAAGGTAAACTCATGAATTCAATTGGATGATAGTTGATGTCTAACAACGAATTATCGTTTAAGAGGGCGCCGAATGTCAGAGAAGAGATAAAATATGGTTAACTCTTGATATTTTATGATTGTCAAATTTCAATATCAAACACGAGAAAAATAGTTAGCTGTTTCTTTGATCTATCCAATCTATATTCAACAGATCATATCTACAAGGACACTTGGCATACATGAAATTTATTATATGAATACTTTAACACACTATAAGAACATAACATTCTTTTCTAACAATCATTTTGATCTTGACTTTCAATAGATTTCTTGTTTGCTTTATCCATATCAATCAGTTATTGCTTAATACATTATATGTATGAATCATTCGTCATCTATTTTGATCGTATATACGCATATTAGAGAGAGGGACAAACGCCTATAATAGTCGTCTTATCAGAACAAGTTTATTTACCGTCAGATAACAATTGAATTACTTGAAAATGACTTGTCGAAAGATTTAACAGGATATGTCTGCACATTGTTTTTTTTAAATATCATGACTTTCTTTTAATGATGAAGGTCTTTAGTTTTCAATTTGCTTGACATTTGAGATTTATTTGTTATATTAATATAAACAATAACAAATCAATTAGTTTGTTCGCATACAATATGATGACAAAATCTTTCAAATCAACGACCAAGAAAAAAAAGAAGAAGAAAGTAGCCCTTGATGACTTTCGATGTTTTATTGTTTTCGAGAGGCAATAATGACTTATTCTGTCCGTCAATAAAACGATTTCTTAATATGTTTTCAATGGACTCTAAACTCTAATTGTCCTGACAGATTTGTTTATTTTCATTTGTTACACATCTTATCAATGATGTATAGCTTTTCTTAAAAGTTTTTATCCTTCATCATTAATATCAGTAATTCTGATCCATTAGTTTCCTTTTCTCTCTCTGTGCCTAAGTGCGAAATATAAAAATGAGAAACAATTGATTGCTGTTGCTACGGCTGCTGCATCAGTATATTTCATTGTGCACAAGTCAGACAAAGCTATAAACTATGAAGGATATTGATCATTGTTTCTGTTAAAAGAAGAGTGTGCACGTCATAAAAAAAAAGGACAACGTCTTTTCCATCTGTCGACCATGATATGATCATTTTACTACAAAAACAAAGTCGTTACGAACAGCAGTTCGATATCAAGGCTAATATTATATATATATATATAAAACTGAGAACTCATCGTTGTCAAATAAAGAATATAATTGAAAACATATGTCATTTCACACGTATTTTGAAGTGCATAATGAATGATGCAAATATTTATGAAGTCAACATACACACATACAAATATATATAACGATCATTTTCAAAAAAATCAGTCATAAATACCTTACCGTGCGTAGAGTCATTTCTATGACATTGAAGTTCGTATGGTTTTTTCTCTTTCTTTCTCTCTTATTTCGAATAATGACAAATAGTTCACGAAATTTTCTTTTATTAGATTGAAAAAAAAGTCATGTTGTTTTTTTTTTATTAATATGGAAATAATCCAATGGAAAAATACTTGTACATAGTTTGCTATTCCATTTTGAATATGAGATGAAGATGTAAGAAAGAAAATGCAAACGAAATGTTCGAATCCTTTATATTTTTTTTCTCAATATGGTAATCTTCATCAAATAAGAGAACAAACAAACGATGAAATAAATTGAATTTCAAGGCAGCGTCAAACTGAAAATTCTTGAGGGGTAAGTAAATACACATACTTATAGACATTGAGGAGAGAAAAAAAAACTCGAATCAAGAACTTTGAACAATTATGTCTTGTATTCCAATTGAGTTTCGGGGGTTCTTTTTTTTTATATACAGAGAAAAAAACGACAAGTCACTTGCACTCTCATCCGTTTGTATCTTTTTTTTTGTTCTTTTTCTCTTGCTGAAGTAGCAATTTAGAAAGTTATTGAAGACATTTAATCGGATAAGTTGATAGTTGTTAAAGGTTATAAAGACAAATTTATCAATGAATCATTCTCAGATGTAGAAAAAAAAACGTATATCAAATCGTAGCAACATGACTCAACTGCATGTTGTTAGACACTCGAAAGTTTTTTTTTCTTCAGATTGGATTAACAAGAGAGCATCAGAAAAAAACCAACTTATTTTTAATTTAATATCTATGTTAGCAAATATGTCTGAGTGACTTCCAACCAGTTGTTATGTATTACTCGTTCGATTAGTAAATCGACGATTGTATATTGTCTGTACTGTTTATCCAAGTTCTACAGAATCTCCTCGTGTGAATCATCGGCTGCCAATCTTTCCTTTTTTCGACATTTACTTCCCCTCTTTCTCTCCAACGGTTTTTTTTCTCTACCCACTCATCGTACAGAAAGAAAAAATCTCTATCTCCTGTATATATATCAGCGCTTTTCTTTTTTCCTTTTTTTTTCTCGATTAGTCAGTTTTTGTCAAGATTGTTCTTTTCATTGCGACATAATTTCGTCAATTGACTTCATTCTAGATTAAGAAATCAATAACACGAAATAAAAATTCATTTGCATTTTTACCTGTCAAAAACAGAAATTGTATGCCTAGTACTCCGACAATGAATTTAACTGCATGTGTTGGACTTAAAGAAACGCTTGCTGCCAATCGACCGGGCGCAAACAATGATCATTATCAGACCAATCAATTTCTCGGCAGGAATTTTTTCGAAGATGATAACTATCGAGCAGCACTCGAACGACTCGATGGCGGTAAGTTTAGTTCGAAAATTGATTTTCTTCTCTTTCGTTTCTTATCTAATCTCAAACTGTAATTACATGTTTTGTATTTCTAGGCTATGAAATTTCTATGGATATAATCGAATGGATGCAAGATTATTGTGATAACGAACGTACACAAATTCGTAATCTGATTTCGTATGCTGACAAATGGACGAATCGATTGAAACAACAATCGACACTTATATCCTATCATACGACCAAACGTGCTCAACTCGATGTCGTTAATATAACGAAAAAATTCGCTCAAGTCAAAGAACAGACTTGCGTAGAACTTGATAAAGTTATTGATAAATATCGAACGTATGTCAATGAAGTCTATGTCAGTGAACGTCTTCGTCCCGGTCGAAAACATCGTCGTTCGAATGAGATTAAGAAATTATTTAAAACTGCACGTACATCACTTCGACAAATTGATGATGAATTAGACAATCTCGAACATCAACAACGAAAAGCTCGTGAAGCTGTTCGTGCAGCTGATTGTGCTGTGGAAATTCTCGAACTCGATCCAACAACGCCTGAAAAACAACTTCAACGTGCAATCGATGTTCAAACAAAGAAACGAACGATTCTAACCGATATCAATGAACAACTCAGCGATGTCAAACGACGACATAAACAAGCACAGAAAACTTATCGAAAAAAAGCAACGGAAATCTTTCAACAATGTCAATATCTCGAAGAAGAACGTCTCGAACAGATACGCGAGACACTTTTAGATTTTATTCAAGCAATGTATTCAACAAAATATGCAATGGATGTCACTGATCTATTCGATGGTTTAGCAAAGAAAATAACGACACAACAAAATTCATTCGATGATCTCATTTTCTGGGCAAAAACATACGGCATTGAAAATAAACTAACGAAATCAATGATATTTACAACGAGCGACGACGAGGATAGTAGTTCGAAAGATGAAATACCCAAAACAAAAAAATCGACATATGACGATGAATTGTCAACAAATACAAATAAGAACAAAATTCGACGAACAAAAACCACTACTACTACAGTTACACAAGATAAGAAGACTATGCACGCTAATGAACCGTCCACAATCAATAATCATCCCGTACTCAATCAAGTTTGAAACGATTATTATTTTTTGTTTTTCGAATCCTTCCATTCTTGTGACTTAGGCAATTATTTGTACAGTAACTGTGTTTTTTTTCTTCTTTGTCAACATTCGTGAAAATATTATTCAAATTTGTATTTTTTTTAAATGTAATTTTCATAAAGAAAATAATCTAATCTATATGACGATATATTGCATCATTCTAATGTAATTTCATATGGATAAAACAAACTATCATCATCATCATCATCATCTTTATTTCGAATGTTAAAAGACATAACGAATTACAAATTCGACATTATATTGTGTTGATATTGTAATCTTATAATTTTTTTTTATCGTTTTCGTTATTTTATCTTTCGAAAAAAAAACGAAATTGGGGAGAGAGAACAAGGAATCACAGAAACGGGATATTTTCTCTTCAAAATATTGTTTCTCGCATTCTCAATATCACACCAACATACAAAAAACGAAAGAAATCAATAGATAGAGATAGATAAATAAATAAATAAATAAATAAATAGAGAAAATGTGAATAGATTTATGAAAATGCATTTTGTAATTTATTTGCAAGCATATTTATAGTTGTTCCTTCGGTTAAACTTGCTTGTAAATTTTGTAGACTAGCTGGTAATTTAGATTGAATCGATTGACTTGTATTATTGATTGTATTTTGTATAGAATCAGGCAGTTTAGTTGTAAATTTAAATGTTGAATTTCGTGCGCCCATTGTTATATTCGGTTGTGGTACAGATGATGCTGATAATTTCCCCGAGAGCATACCATTTCGAGTTGCAAATGAATTATTTATATTCGATTGAGTTCCATCAAAACTCGACATGTTACTGTGTATTAATGACGGCGATGTATTTGTTGAATTTTTGTTACCATATTTCATTTCGTGATATTTTCGAACGACTTCAGGTGTTGCTGTTGCTGCTCCTGTCGAAAGTGAGGATGCGGGACTAAGACCAGATAATGAACCATTGGCAACATCGGATAAACGACTGGCGAGACTAGGATTTTGTAGAACCATTTGAAGTTCATGAATCTTTTTTTCTAATTGAAAATTTTCACTCTGTGCTGTTTGTAATTCACGCCTATATGATAATTTTTTAGAAAAAAAAGTCAAATAAATCGGAAAATTTTACATGATCTGTTGTTTTTGTTTTCGAACAACGTCATCTAATGGTGTATATTCCGGTTGAAACATCAGATGTGAAAAGAAGATTTCAATTTCAATTGTCACACTTTGTTGTTCATTTAAATAACCACGTTCAGTTAACTAACCGAGAAAACAAAACAACGGATAAATTCTCATTTCTACTTTTACATCTTCAATTACCTCGTCAACATCAAGTGTTGTACTTATTTCTAAACCTTCATCACTATCTTTCTGTGCATAATATTTCGTTACCGGCTTAGGAAATACACTTGTTGTTATTTTTGTATCACGATGATTTCGTACCGTTATATTAAAACATATTGATCGAACATAATCAACCGGTATTTTAAATATATCAGAATAATATAAACGTATAATGAAACATTGCTCTTCAATATAAGCTTCAACAGTCCATGCTTGTTGATCTTTATCAAGAAATGACACGGGCACAGGATTGACTGCAAATGGATCAACAATGATTGGGAAGACGGCTAGAAAATAGAAAATACAAAATAATAATCAAGCACGCACATCAATATTAACAATTCAATGAATTCTAATTAGACTCGGCTTTTCGACTTTGGTTAAATTACGTATGGAAACGACCTGTGCTCTAGAAATTAAACACGAAACTGAACTCTATATTTGTTCCTGTCAATTTTTTCCCCCGCATGTGTCTATGAAAAAAATAAATGACATAGGAAATAATGTTTGCCTACTCGAGTAGTACGAACAGGAAGAATAAACAACACGACAACCTTTTTGTTTTATTTTTAATATATTTTGATCGAATAGTTAGTTAGTTACTTACTAACAGCATCTTTGAGTTCAACAGTGAGAGTAAATTTTCCATCGGCTTGTAACAAATCTCGAACACGATCGATTCGATATGGCCGACAAAGACCATGTAAATCAGTATAATTTATTTCATATGTATTACTATCATTTGGATTCATTAATTTCCGTTCTTGATACGGATCCCATGTATATGAACCGGCAGTTAATTTCACGCGATAAGTTAATTTAACTGAATGATCACACGGTGTTAAACGTTGAATAAACATTCGAAAATGTCCGAGTTGTCCGACACTATCGAGTTTCGGTTGAATAACAACACACCATTCATAATTCGAATAAAAAAACGATGGTGTTTCAATTTTGGCATCGATCGGTTGTCGATTATTGGTCGAGTGAATCACATGTGCATATTGAGGATTCATTAATTGTGGTGTCAATTGAATATCAGTTAGATAGAAAACGGAAAGATTTTTAATTTCTAATTCACATTGAATATTTCCACGTTCATCCATGTATTCAACTGAACAAAGACGATTGACAGATGTAAATGATTTTCGTCCGTGTAAAGTGATTTTATTTGTAAATTTACAATTTTTTTCGACGAATGTTTCATTACGAGTAAAATGCTCTCGGCATAGTAATGTGACACTAAGATCGAGTGTCATTTCGAGTCGTTCCGTATCACGACTACGATGTAGAAGAAATGCATTCAATTGATCACCATTCTTAACAAATGTCAATGCAAACGGAATGTGTCGACAGAAGAACTCTCGTGTTATTAATTTCTCTTCAGTTCCTAATAGATATGTACTGGGAAGAATAAATGTAAATAGACTACAAACAACAAAAAATTGAAATCAATTTTGAACACTTAATTTCAAACACATACTTTGTACCATATTTATCTTCAAATGAAACAAAACGTGTAAAATGAGCCATTTAGTTTAATATCATTATCATATTTATCTGGAAGAAAGAGAAAGAAGAAATATATTTCTACTGAACGATCATTACTCTGTTGGGACTATTTTTATTTATAGTTTCGTGTGAAGATAGCAAGAGAAAAAAACTCGTATAACTTCAACGAATTAATCATATTTGCAGAAATATTGTCGTTCAGTTCGAACTTTTAGCGAGTAAATAAAGAAATCGAGCAAAAAAATATCTACTTAACATGCAATCGATGTGAATCGACAAGTTCGTGACATACACAACGAACGAAAGTCGATTTACCATCGATTCATTGTCATTGGACAAAAGAGAAAGAGAGAAAGTTTTTGTTTTGCTTGTTGGCTAAATAAATGATATATTCTAGAATTTCTTTGATTAATGAAAAAAAAACGAAGGAAAAGCATCTATTTTTCATATCTATATGTTTTTGGTATTTAATTTAAAACTTTTCTGTCTTCGGATCTCTTTTTTTTATACGAAGCAAACCAACCGGATATCCGTCTCAAGTGAGCCATGTCGTTTTTTTTTCTCTCAGTACCCATATATTATACACGATTTCTCATGCCATTATTATCATGATGAATACACATTTACATTAATAAAAACAAAGAAAGAAAGGAAAAAAAACGAGACTAAATAGATTGTTTGCTTGATGTTTGTCTTTTATTTATTGTCGTCGTGGTTGTTGCTGCAACTGCTGCTGTTATTCGAATGAAAAAGCTCGATCAATTTATTTGAGATTATCTACTTACAATTTCTTTTTCATAGTCATTTAGTGAATGAATGTTCATGTCATCTATTCGCTTCATTTTTCTATCTGATTGTGATGATAGCGGTTGGCTGCGTGAATATACACGTACACATATAGAAAACGCGAGTCCAAAGCGGAAACTATTTTTTCCTTTTTTTTTGTCTTGCTGCTTCGACTACTATGACTGCATACTAAAAAAAAAACTGAGAAAAGAAAATCTCTAGAATCGATTATGACGAAAGGAAAGTGGTGTTTTTCTTTCTCTCTCTCTCTTTCTCTCAATATATATGTATATTCATATTAGCACTTGGGTTTTGATCGATTTTAACGATGAGAGTAATTGTTCGAATTGCTTCTATCAACATTAGTCATTTCAATACTCAATAAATATCTTTTGAAAGAAGCAAAACAAAAAGAATAGATACGAAAACACAAGAAGACGAAGTCTTAAAGTCTTGCCTTTATATGATTGACGCGGTTGCTAAATGAACGAACAAAAGAGCGAGTTTATTTCTCGCTTTCTGTCTGTCTGTTTGTCTTTCTTTTTTCTTCTTTTTTGCTCTTTCTTTCTTTCTTTCATTCATTCATTTTTTTCAGATTGCCGTCGCAAAAACTAGAGAGTGAAGATTGAACATGGCAACGTTAGGGATGCTTTCTCCGTTTTTCTTCTTCTTCTTCTTCTATTTTAGCAAGCAACCACTAAAGTGAATAGAAACTCGTCATACGTAGGCAAGCATAGATTCAGATGTCCCATTGCAACGCGTTCGTGCGAATAAAAACACATCCCTAATAATATAAGCAAAGAAATTCAAAATCCGAAAAAATCACTGACAAAAAATACATGTAAATTAACAAGTTATTTACTTCATATTACATTGAAGACATGACAAATATCATTACACAAAAATAGGAAAAGACAGAGAAAGAGACAAACTCAAAACACCAGCAGCACCAGTCAAACATTGACACACAATCGCGTGTGTATATTTGCTGACAACATACAGGAGGGGAAAAAAACGAGAGACGACTAAGATTGGTCTTCATCAAATGTCAATGTGCAGTAAAGATAAGGAAGAAGAAATAAACTAATCGAAGTGTCAAAACTTGTCAATAAACTCGAAATATTTCTCTTCAAAATAATATTGACATATCACTTATTAGATTTTTGATTAATAATGCTTATCTCATTGCTTTTGTTTATGTTAGATTTATATTTATATACGTATCAATGATTGAATTGTTCAAGTTTCTTTCTTGATTAAATCTCGAGGTTTTTGTCTTTTGCTTTTAAAAACATAATTGCTTCTAATTAAACTTACTTTCAATTTAACACAAAATAATTATCATTAATATGCGTCATTTTTCCTTTTTCTTTTTCTTCTCTTTCGAAACAAGCTCATGAATTTAATCTTTTGTTTTTGGTCATATCAAGTTGACATTTTTTTATTTATCTCTTTTATGAAAGGATGTATTAAAATAATATATCCTCGAATGAGTTCGTTTTCTCGCATGACAAACGAGATTTTGTTTGTTGAATAAATAGTGATTAGATCAACGTCAACACAAAGTAAAGATTAGTTTCTAATAAATTATAGATCAATTGAAGTTTATATGATCATTTCCGATTAGAGAGTTTAACATTGAGCTGTAATCTTCTTTTTCTTCCCACACAAAAGCAAAAATACTTTCTTTCGTCTATTTTATTACTATTCTAAGTTCAAAAGAATGTTCTCATCAGTAAATTTGCTCGAATGTAAATATAATAATTAGCTAAACTGAAAAGAAAATGCTTTGTTTTTTCTATTGTCATGCCTTTGAATTCTATCAATCCAACGTTGTTTGATTTGTTGAATTAGTGTTGTTCGTGAGCCAAGAAAATAATCGAGTATTTGGTTTAAATTAACACCATCCGATGGATTATGATAATAAGCAAAACATTCATCAACCCGATTTCGAATATCATAATCGGTATTTAATGATATGTCAGATTGAAAATCATCTTTTAATACAATTAAAAATTCTATTAAACTCGTCTTAGATAATTTTCCATTCGAATCTTTTAACGCTTGATATAAACCAACAATTTGTTCTTCTCTTGGCGCATCACTAACTGTCCTAGATAAAACAGAATAGAAATCTATTTTCATATGAATAATAAATTACAATCTACCAAACAAAATCAATCATTTCAGCAAAATCAATAGATCCATCTGTATTCTTATCATAAGCTTTAAAAAGTCTTTCAGCTAATCGATGAGCTTGATTCGATTGTGTTAATGAATGACAAATCGATCTTACAGCTAATTCAAAATGTTTCTCATCGAGACTATTTTGTTGTGAATCAAGAATTTGCTGAAAAAGATATTTTAAACGTTTCAAATGTTCATCATTATAACCTGTATGAGTTTTTAATTTCATATCAGATGGTGTTAATTGTATATGAGTTATATCAATATTATAAATAGATATTCGAGCAAATGCGTCAGAATTTTGTTTCTTTGACGACATCAACAATAACAAAAATGAAAAACAGCTAATGTTTGAAATAATAAATATTTAATCATTAAAGCGCTAATTTTTGAGTCTCAGTTGTTCTTTAATATTAATTGTATTTCGAGTGATTACATTATTTGTTCTTTGAAATGACCTTATAGAGAAAAAAAAAGTGGATGAAGACGTGTTCTTACAAAAATGTATCGACACGATCAAAACGAAACACATTAATTTCCTTTTTTTTTCTTCTGCTTTTCTTTATTCGATAAAAAGAAAAAAATGTTGTTAAAAGCATGAAGCAATATAAGAATATAAATATAATTTTTCTTTTCATTCGAATAAAAGCATTTACTTCTATCATCAATCTGACTTTTGAGTCATGCCTGAAGTATACACACTTCGCGCACCAGAAAATTTCAATTATAATAATGTTCAACACCGTTCAGTAGCACCACCACCATCAACAACAACAACAACAAGAACAGTGAAGAATCTAACTCGGCCAGTATCGTCTCAACAACGAAATATGGATCATTTGAGACCGTCTGATTATAATCGAATACCTTCAACTGATCGACTGAAAACAACTTCAAATCAACGGCCAACAACAGCAACAATAAAACCAAAACCGACATCGGCTCAAGCTTATCGATCGTTGAATCAAATTAAACCTGAAATGTATCATATCGAATCGAATAGTACTCCTAAACAACAACAGCAACAACGAGCACTCACAGCTTCGACAAATACAAGAAAAAAACTCTCAACACCATATCAACCACTCAACAATCGAAAAACAGAAATGTATCATATGAGATCAAATAACACAACAAAACCAACATTACAAGCATCACGTCCTCAATCGAGAACTAAATCACCTTCAAAATATCAACCGTTGCATAATCAAAAAGTTGAAATGTACCATATAGATTCGAATAATAAGAATAGACAACAACCATCTCGAAAGGAAATGCCTGAAAGACCGAGATCGATCGATATTCCATCACGTTCAAATACCCCTGCTACACAAAAAGTAACGACATATACGATAGCACCAGCCGATGATGATAGACTACTTCCATACGTTCCACGGACACCATCACCTCCAGTAAGTCAATGAAAATGTTTAAGTGCATAGACAGAGACTCTTGAATTTATTTATAGATGAATCCAACTAAGAAAAATCAAAACGTCACTTTTAATGAAATCGGTCGCGATGATAAATATAAAATTCTAGAACGACAACGACAGTATCCCTTACGAGCTGAATACTTTCCTTTGCATCATTCGAAAGCATCCGAAAGTATTCAACGAAGTATGGACAGATATCGTTTTCGGGCTAGTTAATAGTTTATTGGAAAAAAAAACATACAGCAAAGAAAAAAAGATGAACACCCGGTGAGAAAAGAAAATTAATTCGATGTTTGAGTCGTTGGAGGTGGCACTGGTTGTTGAAGTGATTCAGTCGTTGTTTTATCAGCAGAACGATCTTTAGCATTAGCAGCATCGTAACAACGGCTCAATTCGAAAAGATTCAATACAGACACCTACGCATATAGATTAGTTTCCAAAAATAAAAATGTTTTTTTTTGTTTACCGAGCCTGATGGCAGTGGTGGAAGTTTGAATATCGATGGTGTTTGAGTTAGACGAGGATCTGTTGTACCTAGACATGAATAGATTTTAAATTTAAGAAGAAAGTCATCGATTGAGATTGAACTGACCAATAGAATGAAAAAATCGATATGCTCTTGGATTGTAAACATTGCCCGATCGAAACGGCATGAAGACAGCTGGCAAACAAAGATCTATTCGAAATGATATTCAAGAAAAATATTTTCACAATTAAATACAATATCGAACCATCATAACGTTCTTCGTTTTGATCAGCTCGATGTAATCGATGTTGAATTTCCATTTGTCGTTCGGTTTCACGAGCGATTTCAGTTTCAATTTTTGCTGATAATTGATGACGATGTGCCGTACTTCGTTCCATAAACATATGATATCGATCGAGAAACTAAAAAATAAATGATTGTATTCTTGTTTTCTGTTGAAAAGACTCATTAATTACATTTTTCGGTAGATTTTTGCCATAAACTGGTGGTGGTTGATTGTCACCACTGATTTCACGTTTTATTGGATGATGAACTTGTCGTCTGAAATAGAAATTCAGAAAGATCAAAAAACAAAAGATTTGTCTACCGTGTAGTAGTCGGTTCTGATGGTTGTTCTTGTGTACTTTCACGTAAAGTTTCATCCAATTCAGATAGATCACCCATTTGACTTGAACGACGCGATGGCATTTCGTTCAAAAGTTTTGTTAATCGACGAATTTCCGCTCTAGATTTTTCAATAAAAAATATCTAATTAACAAAGAAATTCGTTTTTCAAATTTACTGATAGCTCTCCTGCATCTTAGCTAAACGATCTTCATACGAGGCTTTCAATGCTTCGATTTGTCCATTATCAATGACTACTTCAGTTGGTGATGGTTCTTTATTGTCTTCAACATTCACTGCAGGTGGGGTAATGACTGGTATTGGAACTTCTACAGGTATTTCAATTGGTGGTGGTGGTGGTGGTGGTGCCGGTGTTGCTGCCGCTGCCGCCATCGAACGAACTTCTAATGGCGCAGTCACTAGAAACAACGAGATAGATAGATTCGATCTAAAAATGATCATTTACTTGTGCATTTGGTTGCATGCGTTATTTCGACTTGATGATACCAGAATAAATGCAAAGGTAATTTTGCAATCGGTTCACGTTTATCATTATAAACAACGTATGCTTGTGGTGTACGTGAAGTCCAGGATTTATAGAGATCAGTTGATTGTTGATCGAAACTTGTTTGATTCGTTTTTTCGATTGCTTTCGCAGGATTTGATGCGCTATCATCGATTGTAATCAATGGTGCTGATGTTGGACTACTTAAATTCGGTAGATCCTAGAATAAATGTGACAAATAGAAAAAAAAACAAGCATAACAAGAGATTTCGAAGGTTTACAAGCATTCGTAAATCTTCAGGTGAAAGAACTAATGTTCCACAGAGTTTATCATCGCCAAACATATCGATTAGAATCGCATCAGGATCGATTTCAGTTTCGAATAATGAACGAGATTTGAGAACACTAGGCATTGGAATGATAAATTCTGTTGATTGTTGCTTATCAATAACATTTATATCGATGTCATTTAAGTTTGATGAATCACCTGGTCGTTTTTTAGTTTCTACAAAAAATAAATCAATTTGTTTTCATCGTTTTTTTTTTAATAAATAAGATTTCTACTCGAATCAGCAACTTTGCTTGCTCGACTAGCAGCTAAACGTCCTTTTCCTTTTGTATTATCATCTTTGGAATTCGTTGATTTCTATAGCAATACAAAAGAACATGTTCAAATAAAAGAACAACTCAATGAATAACTAATTACATCAAATGTAAATAATTGTGTCGTATATTTTTCTCCATGTGCATGAATAGTACATTGAAATTTCGTTTTCAAAAGTCCAACTGGTCGATATACACGAATCAGTAATGATCTGAATCATATTTTACTTGTTTTTTTTTCTCTTAATCAATCAATAATTTCAACACAATTACTTTGTTGAGAGTATATCTCCTGTTGATGTTTGTTGATCATCTTGAGTTGGTTGTACTTGAATATCTACATCAACTTTGGTAATCACAACTGGTGGTGCTGGTGCTGATATTTGAGAAGGTCCACGTTTGGAATCTTTACGACGAGACGGTTGTGGTATTCGTTTAGGTTTTTGTTTGCCAGCACTGCTTAAGAAACTACCATCGTTATCACTTTCGATTTCATCACCAAATTCAGAACCCTGAACAAAGAACAAAGAGAATTTTTTTTTCGAAAAAAGAAAAAAATTCGACTTGATCAATTTGATGTTCGTCTATTTCCGGTACGCTGATAATATCACCGGATGTTTCAATTCGATCAGGATCAGCAAGTTCATCGGCATCTTCATCATCTGATTGTTCATCTTTCGAAACATCAGATGCCGATGATGGTCGTGCTACATTCGAACTTAACCATTCAATAACATGTTCATAGCCCATTTGTGATGTCTAAAGAACAATTTTTATTTTTTTTTTCACAACAAACTATCAACTCAGCATACTTCACGAAATTTCGTCAATCGAAATTTCCATTTTCTACCATTCGATCTTGGCAATGCTAAATTAATATACCTTAAACATAAAACAAATATATTCAGTGAAAATGAAAAAGTAATTCATTCAAACATTTTCTCCCAATGATTAATCATTCTTAGTTGTTGATGACGTCGACTACTACTTTCTAACGATGATAATTTTTGCAATGCAATATTTAACATTCGTTTTTTCATTTCATTGTTTTCGTATAATTTTTTAAGAGCAACACTTTTAATATCAAATGATTGACTATACAATTGAACGAGACGAACAAGTTCATTGATAGGTATTTGTGATAATGAATAGGCACGATATAAACGTGAAACAACTAACGATATACGTGCTGATACATTGGGAGGTAGAAATTGTAAAAGTAAATTATCTTTGAGTTCCAATAATTCGAACATTGAATTATCAATTTCAGCTAAACTATTTTCGACATTATCAGAGAGCATTCGAAATTTATTAGCATCAACTTTAACGCTCGGTGCAAGTTCTTCAAGTTCATCTAAGGTTTCGAACTCGTCTTGTTGATCATCATGATAGATGATTCCACTATTAGCATCATTATTTGATCGTTCATCATCTTCGCCTAATGTCGAAAGACCTTGTCGACCTATAAAAATTTGTTTCGAAATAAAATCTTACAAATTAGCTTGATCAATTCATACTTTCCGCCATGCTGATCGACAAAACAAGATGATGTGATTCCCTTTTCTTTTTCTTTCTCTCTTTTGCATGCCATTTATTTTTTAAAAAACTATGACTACCAGCCTCTCTCTCTCTTCTCTCAAATGAAGAAAGGCACAAATCATTTGCTTTGTTACATTTCTTTTATTATTTAACCTAACACACAGACGCGCGTATTAAACATATAAGAGAAGAAAAAAAAAGAGAATATTTATGAATTTTCAATTGACTCTTCAATGAAACCAATTGCTTTATTTCGAGCTAAACGAAAAAAAAACAAGCAAATAATAAATCAATGAATTATTCGGGAAAGTTTACCTTCAAAATAGAAGGTATCTGAATCGTCATCAGGCACAGGGATAAATGGTGGAGGAATATTGGATAGATTGTTCCAATCGATTGAATTGAAAAATGAAGCTTTTTTCAGATCTGAATTGACGAGAATCAGTAAGTCAAGTGACTTATTTTATTTTTGGAATAAATTTACCATCTAATTGAAATCGTAAAATCGGATCATAGCTAAGTAAACCTTGAATAACTCGCATAGACTCGTCATCTAACTGTTCATCGTCATCATTTGGCCAAACAAGTCGATAGTTTATAATATTCGATATAATTGCAGTCGGTGATTCATCTGTAAATGGTGTAAGACCAACAAGAAATTGATACAAACATACACCAAGTGCCCAAAAATCGACAGCAGATGCTAGACAAGAAAAAAAAAGCAGAAAACAAAGATATGTCGAGCCATGGTTCAAATGATAGATGATACTATGTGAATCTTCTTGAAGTAGAACTTCTGGACCTAGGAGAAAACGAAAGAATGAAAAATACAACGTAGTAGAGAGTTGATTTACTTAGATAATCAGGTGTACCCAAAACAGGTCCTGAAACATTTGGTAACATTGGTGATTTGAGAAAACTACTTCGAACTGATGTATTCGACGTCGAATCCGTTAAAATTCGTCCATTGGAATAATTCTCTGCACGATAAATTGACTACGAATAAACAAATTCAAAATAATACAGATTCTTTTTTTTTCTGAAAAACAACTTTCAATGAACTTTCATCATTCGATGAGAAAAGATTTTGATTTGTTTGTGCCGATGTGTCAAGTGCATATCGAATAGGTGATAAACATGGTGAACATGATGCTGACGATGATACTGTTGTCGATGCCGTTGTTTGGCCAGCAGGTCGAGTTGCTCGATATTGATTTTGATAGGCTGGTGACGATGCAAGTACACGTGAGACTGTTTTCGGATAGACACGCGGTTGTTGTTTGATTGTTTGAGAATTATTTGAATGAGCTTTTTTTGGACTGGAAAAAAGAAAATCTGATGTGCTGCTAACGTCATCGGTTCGATCGAATTCATCGATTTTAAATGATATTGGCTCGTATTCTGGTATGCAACTTGGTAGCATTTGTCGATAGACACGTAGGCTACTCTCGATTGGACGTGATGACGGGGTGAATGAACGATTTCTTTTTGAATATGAAGACATGCCGAAAGAATCGGAATCGGATTCATTTGAAGACTAGAAATCAAATTAATTTTGTTGAAGAGAAATTGAAATTCAAGAATTTTTTCTTTTTACAAAACTAAAATCAGATGTTAACGATATGATTTGACCAGGTGTACGTGATGTACGTAGTTTGCATACTGATGGTGTACCAATAACATCTGCTACTGAAACTTCTAGAGAGAAAAGAAAATCAATATAGCTTTCATTATTGAAATTGTTTCATACTTCGACGATTTCGAATTTCGGATAATCCGAGATCAGTTAATTTAATATGTCCTGTTGTTGAAATTAAGACATTATCCGGTTTTAAATCTCTAACATAGACAAAAAAAACTAATTTTCTTTCATTTAATATTCGCATTGATCTATTTTTACCGATGAATAACACCTCGTCGATGTAAATAATCCAAAGCTAATGCAATTTCAGCAACATAGAATTGTGCTTCATGTTTTTCTAAAACATGTTTTATACATAAAAATGACATAAGATCACCTCCGATCATATATTCCATAACGAGATAGATATGATCTTTGCTTTGTAATGAATAAAAAAGACGAACTATAAATTGACAATCCATGATTGCTAATGCATCACGCTCATTCAGAACTAAAAACAATCGATTTGTTAAGTTTTTTTGTTTTGCTCGTTTGATGTCAATTCCAAACTTTGATCAATTAAATTCTTCTTTCGTATATCTTGTTTATTAATAACTTTAATTGCATATTTAGTTTTATTTTCATCATTGACTTTTGTTGCTAAATAAACTCGTCTGAAAAACAAAGAAAAAAAAACATCGACACGTTCAATACCGATTACAAATGATTATTAATCGAACCCATAACCACCACGACTAATTGTTTTAATAAACTGAAAATCTTTGATATTTGGTAGCTAAAGAAAACAACAATTCGTTTATTTGTTTGATTTTTATTTTGCAAGTACTTGTAATCGACTTTTTTCAAGAGTCATCGTTTCTTTTTTTTTCTGATTGATAATAATAACTAGTACTATGTCGTGAACAAAGAACTTCGATATTCTTTCTTTGCTTTTAAGATGTCGCGCTTAGATCAAACGAAACTCTCCGTGAACTTCTTTTTTTCGATGACTGCGATGTTTTGTTTATTTTGTCGGCATTAATTTGAAGAAAATGGAAAAAAACAGAAAAAAAACCAAATGTATGCGCGATTAGATATAATTATTGACAAGGACTAAATGCTACAAATCAAACTAGAGAAAGAGAGAGAGGGAGAGAGAGAGAGATGACAAAAAAAAATATATTACGACTGAAATCAGATCTTACGAAATACATCGAATCAATTATGTGAATCGTTAACATAGAGAAAGACGCTGGTCTAGTATAAAATTTAAAAAGAAAAACTGTATCAATATCTTGTTCGATCTATTCTTGTTGTTGACGTAGGAGTCGTTTTTTAGCTTGTTCACGTGCACTACTAAAACTAAAATCTTCAATTGAGTCATCATATAAAACGGCATAATCGATATCTTTATCTTTCGTTCCTGTATCGCTTGTTTCATCATCGGATGAAGACGATGAACTATCATCATGATGACCTTTGAAACTTGGTTTTCTTGATGTTTGACTTGAAAATGATCGACGTTGTTGTTCAAAAGGATTAGGATTCGAACTGTCACTACTACTTGGTGTTGCAGGTGTCACTGGAGTGACATTTTCAAGATTAAGTACAAGTGAACGTTGTCGTTCACGTTTCTTTTCGATAGGTTCATTTTCAAGATCAATGTCTGAACTATCGGATTTTTCAACAGTCGATACACTTCGTTCGGATACAGGTTTCCTTTCAGCTAGGATTTTCGTTGTTGCATCGGCGACAGCTTTGATAATTGCTTGTGTACTTTCTGCAGTTTCTCCTTCAACTTTGTTCGACATTTGATTTAATTTTTCAAGTGCTGCTTTCTGTCGTTTGGTTAGTGTCGCTTTCGAATCACCTAGTTGATCTGGAATAGCCGCTTGAATATCAGCATCGATATTGATCGTATATTTGTGACGATGATGGTGATGTTCTTTCTTTTTATAATCAATTATATATACACGTATTTCATATGGATGAAATTTAAATGTTTTTTCATTTTCATGTTCAGGTACAGGTTCAATTAAATTCGAAAGAACGAGTTGAGATGATGATAAACCTTGGTATAATGTAAATTGTGCTACACGATCAGTTAAATTCGTTAGAATATAGGCACGTTTCGTATCTGATGTTCGCGTATAACCGTAGATTTGTTTATGACTCGAAAGTATTAAATCATAAATACCGTAGACAAAAATATCATTATCTTTTCGTAGACGTACGAGATGTTTGTAAAAATTTAATATGGAATGTTCATCTTTTTCTTGTTGAGCAACATTAATACGAACATAATTTGGATTAATACCGATCCATGTTTGTTGTGCTGTACTAAAGCCAGCATTTAATGAATCATCCCATTGCATCGGCGTACGAGCATTATCACGACCGGTTATATAGATAATTTGCATGATTTCATTATGATCAATGCCTTTAGCTAATTCAAGATTGTAGAAATTTTTTGCAGCTACATCTGGATAATCATTAATCGATGGAAAACGTACATTTGTCATACCAATTTCTTGTCCTTGAAAGATAAATGGTGTGCCCATCATGAACATATAAACAGTTGCAAATGCTGTTGCACCTTCACGCCAATATTCTTTATCATTGCCCCATGTTGATACAATACGTGGTTTATCATGATTTTCAATAAATAAAGCATTCCAACCGACTTTTTCCAATGATTTTTCCCAACGTGTCATTATACGTTTCAATGCAAGAACATCTAAAGTGCCTAATGTTTTCTCCCAAAGATTGGTTGCTTCAAATTGAAAGATCATATTAAATTTGCCTCGTTCATCATCAACCCATTCAACAGCTTGATCGGCACCGACACCGTTTGCTTCTCCAACAGTAACAACATCATATTTTGCATATGTTTCACGTTTAAATTCAGTTAAATATTCTTCAATACCTTCGACATTCATATGATAATCAAACGATGAAACAAATTCTAATTGTTTCGGATTGGGTAGATCAGGTAGGCCAGGTTTCTTTTTAATATGTGAAATAGCATCAATACGAAAACCATCAATGCCCCGATCAAGCCACCAACGTGTTACTCGATAGAGTTCTTGTCGTAGTTCAGGATTTTCCCAATTGACGTCAGGCATTTTACGTGAAAATAAATGTAAATAATATTGATCGGTTTCTTTATCATATTCCCATGCTGAACCATTGAATATACTCTCCCAATTATTTGGACGAAGACCACCGGGTTTACCATCACGCCAAATATACCAATCACGTTTAGGATTCGTTCGAGATGAACGTGATTCAATGAACCATGGATGTTCACTATGAATAATATGGCAAAAATAAAACAGATCGTAGAATTGTTCGTTTGTTTTTTTTTGTATTTACTCGCTCGTGTGATTTAAAACAAGATCAAATATAATTCGCATGTTTCTATCATGAACAGCTTTGACTAATTCATCAACATCATTCATCGTACCGAATACATCCATGATTTGTTGATAATCAGATATATCATAGCCATTATCCTAGAGATACAGACGAATAGAAATTTGAAAAACAAAAAGAAAACATCATTTTACATCATTAGGACTTGTGTATATTGGACAAATCCAAATTAAATCAGCTCCTAAGTCTTTAATATGATCGAGTCGACTTATGATACCTAGAATGAAACGAATGTTTTCTTTGTCTGTCAAATCTTCAGCTTAATCTACCTTTAATATCACCGACTCCGTCACCATTGGAATCTTGAAATGATCGTGGATAGATCTGATAGGCTATGGACTCTTTCCACCATGCACGTTTGACATCACTTGTCGGGTAGAATGAGCTTTTTATTGTTGTATTCGTTGATTCGGCCATTGTTTGTTGTAAACGACAAGACGAAAATGAAAACGATCTAGAAGAATGTTGTCGAGTCGCCGAAGAAAACAATGGTACAGAAAAAAAGAAGCGTTGGATTGTTATGCGTAACAGTTTGATAATTTTTCATTCAAGTGATCTATCGATAAATAAGTCAGAGAGAAAAAAAAAGAACCAAGAAAGTTCATCAAGTAAAGTCATCATCTTTTCATGCAATAGTATTATTCATGTGCTCCGTTTTTGGCCAGCATTACATTTTCCATGCGAACCCCCATGAAAAGAATACAATTCATATTGAATTAACAACGACATCTAACGATCTATTAGTACATCGAACAAATTAATCATTATAACAGTCGATAGTTAATTTCATTAGTTTTGTACCTCGTGATGTCTATTTAACGATCGGTCTAATTACCTTGAAAATCTTCACAGATATTATCATTCTTTTTTTTCTTTCTCTCTCTCTCGAAGGTTTTCATATATCTATACAGACATATTTTGATTTTGATGTAAAACACGCCCATCTTGATGAAATTCTTCGATCAACAAGAACAAGTAATTCTTGAGAATATATATGTATATTTCTATTTATTAATTTCGAAGGTCATTATATCAATAACAACAACAGACAATTTTGCTCTCTTTTCTTTTAAAATATATTCGATATGCTTTTTCATTGTCAAAAATGCTTTTCTATTTCTCATCATATGATAAGCAGAGTAAACATACTCACGAATAAACTGCTCAATATCGATTGGAGAATGGTTTCAACCATTAAGAAAGTGTTTTGTCATCCGCCGTTATAAATTAATCTTTTGCTTATATATTTATTTCTCGAAAAAAACAAATTACTATCGTTTTCAGTCGATCGAAGAAATTTACTCTTCTTTTCTTTTACTATATTCGATACATGTGATTAAATTCGAGGTCGATCGAAAATAGAGAATGTAACGTAACATTTATTTTTTTCTCTTCTCTCTCTCTCGTGTTTTGAGACGAAGAAGAAGAAGAGAAGGACAACAACTGAAACATTTTCTTTCGTTTTAGATATTTCAATTGAATACATATCCTAGGAATATATTTAATCTCTTGTTAAGTATCTTCGTATTATGCTTTTCGAATGAATATTTCTTCATTTTTCTACACTAATATTCTCAATTTATTGACACTTAAAATTATTTTCACGCCATCGAACGATGAATTCAACAATTGACTCTGAACTCGCATCAACATCCGATTCTTTAAATACTCTTGAACGTTTAAAACAACAAGTGAATAGTAATAATAATACTACTACTTTACATTCGACATCAATATCAACACAAACAAATCATACTCAAATCAATCAATCAGATTTAACCAATAGTCAAAAAGATATTTTGAGATTAATTGGTCAGCATTTACAAAGTCTTGGTTTAAAGTAAATTTAAAAAAAAAACCCCATGAAATACTGTGATTTTTATCGTTTGTTTTAGTAATACATTCGAAAATCTCCTTTTGGAGAGTGGCTGTATTCTAGAAAATCAAGAAGCAACTAATTTTCGTGAATTAATTATATCCGGCCAATGGACAAATGTAAGAATTTTAGAAAGCAAAAATTTATTTATTTGTTTTGTTGTTTTGATAGGCATTGAATGCATTAGATAAATTAAAAGCATATATCGAAGAAAAAAATGGATATCAAGTAAAATAGAAATTGAATAAAGAAATAATTCGTTTATTTTCTTCTTCTAGCAAATGAAATATTTAATTCTCGAACAAAAATATTTCGAATTAATTGAAGATGATCGATTAATGGATGCATTGCATTGTTTAAGAAACGAAATTCGACCATTAAATATTCGTATTGATCGAACACATCAACTAACAACGTACGAATCAGTTTTTTTTCTATTACCAACGCAATTATTTCAACTTTTTTCTTTTGTTAAATAGTTTTCTTATGTTTAATTCCTTGAAAGACATGCATAAAGCTGCAAATTGGTTCGGCAAAGGTTTTGTCTCTCGAGAAATTCTCATGGAAAAATTGCAAAGTAAACATTGACAATAAACAAATAAATAAATTCTCTCGAAATTCGATTCAGAATATTTTCCTCCTGATATAATGCTCCCTCCGAAACGTCTTCAATCGTTATTAACTCAAGCAATCGAATATCAACAAGAACAATGTACATACCATGTTAAACCAGGCAAATTATCGATTGAAGATGTTAGTCTACTCGAAGATCATACTTGTTCGAAACAAACATTACCGTGCGTGACGATTCAAGTACTGGCTGATCATACGGATGAAGTTTGGTTTTGTAAATTTTCTCCCGATGGCAACAAGTTTGCTACAGGTTCGAAAGATGGAAATCTGCTGATCTATGATATTGATTTAGTAAGTCGAAGAGAAAAATAAAACAAAATAGTTTGATTTCGATTTATTTTTGTTTCACAAGGAAACTTATCGATTAACATTGAAAAAACAATTTAATGGTCATACATTCGGCATTGGTTGTATAGCTTGGTGTCCATTTAGTCGATACATCATTGCTTGTGGTACAGATGATTGTCATGAAGTTTGGATTTGGGATATCGAAGTATTTTGATGACGAAGATCAAGATGATCGTGCATTTTTTTTTGTCTTGTGAAATTTTAGAAAGAAGAACAACGTTCAAAAATTAATCACACAAATGAAGATAGTTTAACATGTGCGGCTTGGTTACCGTGTGGTACTCGATTTGTTTGTGGTGGTTCACGAGGACAATTTTACTATTGTGTAAAATTAGAACTTGTTTTTTTTTGTTGTGTTTGTACTAAAAAAGAAACTTTGTTTGATTAGGATATCGATGGTAATGTGATCGATGGTTGGGAAGGTGTACGTTTACAATGTTTAAACGTAACCAATGATGGAATGATTCTAGCAGCTGATGCACAAAAACGAATTAGCTCATATAAATTCGATCCTATACCTGATCAACAAATGTAAATTGATTATGAGAAGGAAAAAAAAACAAAAAAATAATACAATTTCTTGTTTAGTATTCATGAAGATCATCCGATCATGTCGTTTACAATTAGTAAAGATAATCGTTTAGCTCTATTAAATATTGCGACACAAGTGAGAGAGAGAGAGAGACAAAAACTCGTTTCTTTTGAAATCAACTTCTGTATATAGGGCATACATTTATGGGATTTACATGATCGACAATTAGTTCGTAAATATCAAGGTGTTATTCAAGGTCATTATGTAAATCATGCGACATTCGGTGGACCCAATGAAGAATTTATTGCTAGTGGAAGTGAAGGTATTGATTTTATATTATGCTTTTTTCGTTTGTATTCGATTTTTGTTTGAAGATTCGAAAGTTTATCTTTGGCATCGAAGACAAGAACAGCCAATAATGATCTTTTCCGGCCATACACGTACAGTTAATTGTGTTTCATGGCATCCAACATTACCATTACTATTTGCATCAGCATCCGATGATGCAACTGTTCGAATATGGTCAACGGCAGATCATAGAATAAAAACAATTTGTCAATAACAGTGAATAATCGAAACTTAATCTATGTAAACATGAACGAAAACAAGAAATCAGTTTTTTTTCCTTTGAAATATACTTTTGTTTGTTTGTTTTCTTTCTCTCTCTTTTTTTTGTGCATAGAACAACACTTTTCATTTTTTTTGTTTCTCTATTTAATACTGCGCTGTTTATTTGAATAAAAAAAGTTATCAGATGGCAAATGAGAGAAATTCATTCGGAACAAAATAGAATCATTGGGTTTTTTCACTTCGGCACGGTGTATTTATACCAATACAAAAATAGGTTTTTTCCAAGCATTGCAATGCATATGAGTCATGTTCTTCGATTATCTAATCATGTCCTATGTTTGAACGACACGTCACATATTAAATTCGTTTGAATAAAATGGTCGATAATCGCGTTATTTTATTATTTTTATTCATTGTTTAATATCTTCACACTATGCCTGTTTGTCGTTACGATAAATATTGTTACTCGATGTCGGATGAACATTGGGGAAAATATTCTCATCCGAATAGACGTAGTAAAAAAATAGGTAATTTTATGATACTAATCGGAACAAGCTCATACCTTTTAATTTTTATTTATTCCTTTTAAATTGATATCATTACTTCTCTTAGCTCGATTGTTTCATGGCACTACAAGCTCAAACGCAGCGTCTATTCGTGCCAAAGGGTTTAAGCCATCAACGACGGGAAGACTGGGCTCTGGTGTTTATCTTACTGTTCGAGAGTCAGCTGTTGCCATTGCAGAACATAGAGGAGGTGACGCTAATTCAGTTATTGAGGTGGATGTAGATCTCGGTCGTGTAAAAATACTGCCTGGGAGCAGTACGGAATCGAGTACAGTTTGGTCTTCTCAAGGTTATCGCAGTTGCAGGACGGAACATCCTGGTTGGGCTGGATGTGGCCCATTTCCAGAGTGGTGTGTTCATGATCCTTCACGAGTGAAGGTTGTTGGTGTTAGAGAGAATGATCTCATGCCTATATTTTACTCTTTTTGTCTATTTGTTTTTTGCGTAGGTTCTTTTATTTTACTTCAAAAACTTATACTCTTCGTTGTTGGATGGATTTTTTATCTGGTTTTATGTTATATATTTTTCCGTATCTTCAGATTTCTTTTTTTTTGATTGAGTAGCCTATAATCTTCCTTGTAAAATGGATGTTTTATTTTGTTGCATCTTGTATTACATTTTTCTTCAAAGCATGAGAATGGGTGAGTTCAATAAATATAAATATTCTCGATATATGTATGTATATTTCATAATTACTGATATTAATCATAAAGTGACTATAGATATCTATATGTCAGAATTGACATGAGAATTTAATTGAGTTTTTTTTAACTTGATTAGGGTGAATCATGTAGTAATTAAACTCAAAGCCTGAGTGACTTTTCCTTCATTGAAATCTCCCATTTTATGAGACTCTACGATTATAACCATAATTAATATTTATCTTCAAGAATTGTTATTTTAGCGCCTTCTAAGCGGTCGTGTTGCTATGCTAAAATGAAAGACTAACTTAATGAAAGAACGTATGCCAGTGCAGTGTTTTTTCGTTTTATTTGTTTCTTTATTTACTTGATTTGATTGAATTAAGAAAGACAGCTGTTGAACAAAAAGAATTTTTTTATCGAAAATTAGGCGCTTACATTGAAACACGAACGAAACAACTGTTTCGACTAAATTTAAATTTTAGGCTAAAAAACTTTTCGATTAGTACATATTACATCACTCGATATATTGCTTACACTCTCAACACCGATCTACCGGTAGTAATTCATGAAGAAATCTTCTATAAAGTTGCAGATTATCATGCTTCAGCAGGTCATTGCGACCGAAATAAAACATCATTATGAATGCACACCATAACAAGCGGTTATCATTTATATCAATATGTGCGATCATTGTCAAAGTCGTCGTGCTATTGGATTATCCATTTGGACCTCCACAGACTCTACAGCTAGATAATACAAAAAAAAACACTTCCCTAACATATCTTTGTCAAATTATTTGTTTTTTATCTTTATTATAAATCCAATGTTTTATAGGGAATTGCATAGTCCTACAAAAGTATTCTCTTTGTTTATCAAATCAGGTTGTGTTAAACTATTGGTTACTGATACTTAAGCTTTTGATCCACAAAGATTACTATGTTTCCTTTGGATGACCTAAAAAGAACTCGCACAAACTAAAATCAATAATTAATAATGGTAGATGGAAAAGTTCGATTGTATATTTTCTTTTAAATAGAAGCAAAAGTAATTACTGCATCATTGAACAGATACGTATATACGTTCATGAATTCTATTGTTAATTAAAGACCTTGTAACATATTAAACGAGAATCTATCTGTATAATACAGTTTTTTTTGTTGTTGCAAACATTGATCGATCGAAATAGGATTCTTGTATTAAAGACCTAGACAATAATTGATTGTCATTGAAAACTGACTAAGAAATTAGATTTTTCTATCGAATATCTATTAAGATAAAAGGAAGCCAAATAACGTTATTTGCATGAATATAATTAAAAAATATTCCATATATATATTTGGTTTGTTATTGATGAATAAATAGTATTTTTAGAACGTAATCTCGTGATTTCATCAAAAGTATAAAGACAATTGTTACTAATTTTACATATCGAAATAAATGTCAAAGCTTATTCTTTTATATATGTGATATTCATGACGAATATCAAATATCAATTGATATGAATAAATAATATATTATCTAATAAGTCTGCACAGTACGCAAGAGACATTGACTTATTTATCTAATAAAAGAAAAGAAAAGAAATCAATAATAGCCAAGAATTTTTTAAGATCATACCAGGTGGTCTGTTTTATAGGAATGGATCTGCATATCAAGGACATAGGATTATGATTGGATGTTGACAATAATGATGACACGTACTTTCCTCCTACTCATTGAGATCGTTAGTAATTCTATTCATTTTGCCTTGGTTTTTTCCTTCTTCTTCTTTTTGTTAAGAGGAAGATGCACATAATTATTTTATTTCTTTTCTTTATTCGTTTATTCAATGAATGGAATCTGAGTGTATTTGCGTTGTCAATTGTCTCTCGATTGTATAGAGTCGGGACAATGTTTAAATAAGTTTTTAGTTGATTGTTCCTATCGAATGAGCTGAAACAAGCTAGAACGAGAAAGATCGACAGAGAGAGAGAGATAGGCATAGAAGAAAAAGAAAATCTAAGAACAATAATAACAAGCACTCTTAACGACAAACATGCCATCCAATGTTGTTTGAAAGACAAAGCAAGATCATTGATCGCTTGCTTGTTATTTCTCTATTTTCGAGTGCAACAGAGCGAATTAAATAAAAATAATAGAAGAAGCTATAGAAGATACGCAGAAAAAAAGATCTTTCATTACGTTCAGATCTTGTTTAAATTAATATCATTGTTAGACTATTAGTTTTGTCTTTTTCTTTTTCTTTTATTTCGGTTTCATTTTGCTATTATTATGATTGTTATTAGATATGATTAAGTTTTTGTTTTTTTTCATTGTAATGTCAGCCTTGAATTTAGTTAATGGTAATACGAGCATAAAGATTGTGTTCGTCGTTCATTCGTTCGTTCGTTGTCATCGAAATACGACGAGAACCGGAAATAACTAAGTAGCAGACAACATTTCGCTCCGAATGTTCGCACTCCAATCGGTTTCTTTTCTCTACAAGTCTCATCAAGAAAGTGTCGTCCTTCTCTGTTCTATTCTATTTTATTTTATCTCATCCTGTTTTACTGTACCCAGAGAAGTATATCAAGATAATCGATTGAATCTCTCTTCTTCTTCTTGGTCCTCGTCGTCGTCGTTGTTGTTGTCGTTTTCAATCATATTTTTCTTGTTTCCGTCATGCTCATGTTTTTTAGTTCTTCGCACTTCTCTATTTCGATCTACAATATCGTAAATCATCTCTTTCTTATCGTCTCCGACTACTCATTTTCCTTTTTTTGACTACAATTATTCCATTCATACTTGTACTTACTATTTGACACTCTTTTTTTTATTTATATATATATATACGGTAATTAACAGAAAGAAAATTCAATCGCTACCGTCAGTACCGATAGAACGTTTGTTGTTACAATTTTTTTTTCTCGAGCTAATTGTCTGTTGTTGGCTAACGCATTATTTTCTTTCTTTCTTCGGTTTTTCTTTTAGTTCTAATTTACTCGGTAATGTTTTCTTTTTATATATACACATTTAAATAGGAGATTTTTTGGGTTGCATGTATCTCATATCAAGTTTATGATAGATAGAAATCATAATGAACAACAAAAAAACAGGATTTTAGTCGTGATTCCCTATACGATATCACTCATTGATAAACGAGTTGTTTTTCATTATGTTTTCTTCCTTATCTTGTTTTTTTTGGAAAAGATATATCTATATGTATTTAAGATAGAAACATAATTATATGACGTTTCATTTCTTTCGATGTGTCTTTCAAAGTCTTCAATATGAACAGACAAAAAAAAACTCGAGCAAAACGCAGAATTTTCTTTCTTATTCTTGATGACAATGAGAACATGAGTTCTCAAATCGGGAATAGGATCGAATTATTTTTTCTCTCTCTCTCTTTCTCTCTATCTAGCTCTCCTTCTTTTTGCAATGTCTATTTAATGTGTCAAGGACGTCGTTATACTAGAGCCGATCAATCGATTTGTAGGAGTTTCTTGTTACTCTATTGTCAAAAGAATTATCGAAGAAATAGCATAGCGAAATGATGATGACGACGACGACAAAGATAATGGGAAATGAAGTATATTATTTCTCGATCTATTTTAGATTTTCATCTTGACCTGTCAAAGGCCCTACATGAACAGACAAACGAGTCGATGGTGAACGTTGTTATTTTCAATGTTTTTTTTGTTTTATCACATATCGACATGGCTGATCATCGAATTGATAGCCACATCAATTCTAGTCGTCTTAAATCTGATCATACCTGCCTTAATGGCATTTACTTCCTATCGTAATATAGTAAATTTTTACTTTTCAAGTACAGCTCTGTCAAGTTCATTATTAAATTGTTTGTATATATATTATCTTGTGCAAACACTTCGATCAAAAGGTCTATCAGAAAATAATTGTCGAGCAATTTATTATTTACAAACATCGTGCACAGTTGTTCTCGGTAATAATTTCTTTTCTCTTCTTCTTCTTCTTCTTCTTCTTCGATGTTCTTATTTTGAAATACGTTTTCATTTCCAATTAACTAAATATAAATATATATATATATTGATATAATAGGATTAAATTAAACCGCTTCTCCTTGTGTATGAAACAAACAAATGAAAACTGACAAGAGGGAACATTGAAATCTCTATAGATTAGATAAATTGAACGTTCATCATACTTAAATATCTTTCTATTTAGCTTATACAATTACGGCTATGCATGCTAATTTCGTTCTATGCCTATTATCATCACCGAAACCATCAGATTCAAATCATTCGACTCGAACATGTGTCAAATCATGTGGTCTATGTTTACGTCGATTTTTTCGTCGATTTTGTTTTTGTCTTGTTCTTTGCATTTGGTCATTATCATTTACAGCTACTATACCATTACTCTATACAATTGATTCGAATGAAAAAACACCTAAACCTGTCTATTGTCCAGGTACAACACAGATCAGTTATTTAGAAGAATGGTTCGATCAAAATCGTTTTGTTCAAAGTGTTATATTTAATTTAATTCCATTATTAGCTACATTATTTATGTCATCCATAGCATTATTAAAATTATTATATGATTGTCTTTTCTATATGTATTTACGTTTGAAAATGTCGAAATGTTGTCCATGTCGAAAGAAATCACTTCATCGAGGAGGGAGGGAAGAGCAACAACATCATCATCTTTATCAAGAACAACGTCAACAACAACAAACTCTTTCAATCCCAAATTCTATCTCAATGCTTTCATCACTTGGCATTATTAATAATAGTAATTCGAATCCTCAAGGTTTTCATTCAATACCTATGATTGAATCATCGACACCAACAAGTGAAACAACAATAGCATCAAGTGATGTTGTCGTTCAATCATGTGGTCATTGGTGTTCAGGTTCATTTCTTCGATTTATACTTGTCATATCATGTTGTTTATTGGCATGTATTTATCCGATAGCCATGCGTTTTTATCTCGTCTATTTTTCCGTACTTGTACCACTTATATTTGCCGTACTCAATTTTTCATTGGGACAACTGACACCAACACAAACATCAACTAATCTTCCTACAACAGTTGCATCGAATTTAATCGTAACACCATCGATACCAACTGATCAACAACAACAACAACAGCAGCAGCAACAACAGCCTACGACATATATGAAATCGAATATAACAATAAATCAAGAGAGATTACTTCGACGTAATTCACCATCGAAAACTTCACATCATTATTCGAATGATGAATTCGAATTACAATCGCCATTAATGTCAAATCAAAGTCAAGATAATGATGGTATTGATGAACGTGATGAATTTTTAATAACACCTTGCAGTTCATCACAATCGTCAGCTATACAAATACATACTGATACAGTTAGTCACCAACACTCTCGACCAGTTTTATCTGGCAAACAGAAATATTTTTCCAATAATTTGTATGAAAAATGTAGTCGAAATATATCGTTAAGATAGAATTGATGAAGTGCTTTTTTTGTGCGTGTGCGTGCGTGTGTGTGTGTGCATTTTTTTAAATATATACATTTGAAAACAAAAACAGAGATAGTTTTTTTTGTCTAGTTTCCTTCGGTTTCATTTGCTTCTTCTCTCATTGCTTTTAATCGTTGTCGTTCGAGATAATTTTTCAATGGTACTTTCTTCCGTGCCGATCGTCGGATACTTTCGGATAGAGCTAAATGTTCAAGTCGTTGAAAATCATTTTGATTATTTGTTCTTGCTGTATCATTATTATCATTTTTATTTTCTTCATCGGTTTCATTGATTTCAGTTAATGTTACCGGTTGAGTACGAAAACGAAGACTATGCCGAGAACGTGTCGATTGATTTTCAGCTAATTTTCTCGGCGGATATTCGAGTATAACCGATGGAATATCTTCAAGACAAGTTTTCGGATATCGTTCATTGATAAATTGTCGACAATGCGTCGGATTTGTTGATTTTGCTGTTGTCGACATTGAATTTATTTTCTTCTAGAACAAACAAACAAAAGATTATCTTACAATAAATCAAAAATGAATTAATATGATAACATCATCGACGGTTTGTATTTCTTTTATTTTTCTCTGTTGCTATGTCTATATTTGCTACTCTCGTCGAAATACAACAGAAAGAAAGGAGAAACGGCAGCTTGTTCCTTTGCACTAATTTATGTTTATGCTACATAACACAAATCTCAAGTCAATAATTTTTTTTCTTCTGCCCTATTACCAATAAGCATACCGAAAAAAAACAGGAAAACATTGGAGATTAACGAATAGCTATCTATATGTCTAAATACTTGTCATCAATATTAATAAATCTGTTCTTGCCTGTTTTTTTTGTCGTCTTTTGTTTATTTGTCTGCAAGGGATTTCGCTAATAATTATCTAAATTTTCATTTGAAAATTCAGTTTCAAATGAATTCAAATAATTTCTACAATTCAATGTATAATAATATATATGTAAGGAACAACTGCTTCTTAGAATCGACTGTTACAGACATTTGATGTCGATCAAATTCTAGGGTAAAGATAGGAAAAGAAGAAGAAGAAAAAACGAGAAAATCTATCTAACGCACAGATCGACCATATGGATTAAGACGACAAACGATTAATATCACAAATCATGTGAGAGATAGAATATACGTCAACGTAAACAGTTATTCAGCCAAAGAGCAAAGTCCCATATGAATCAGCTTTCACTCTTGATAGTTCGATTTCTCATCTGATAACAAAGATTATCATCATCATAATTAAATAATTAGTTACTTAATAAATTCTTTTCAAATGTGACTATCGTAAGGAAAAAAAAGCAAATCTCTGCATGTCTATCATCGATTGTATCAAATCAATCAAATTCTATAATCTTATCTGCCATATAAACTAATCAATCATTAAAAGAAAGAAGAAAAAAAGAAATCCGAACATTAAATATTCTCGGTTTTTCGAATAATCTTTTTCAATTTTTCTATATACGTACGCATATACACATGTTTGACATGTCTATTATGCAAGATGTCATTGTGTCAATATAAATAATCTTTGTATGTACCATTGATTTGTTTATAATTATTTTTTCTCTCTCTCTATCTTCAAATAAAAAATGACTAGTTGCAATTATTTTCTAATCATAACTATTTTACAATTAAGATTAGTTTTTTCTTTATCCCATCTATTCATTCATATGAAATCAACTGGAATATTTGTACTTTGTCGAGAATTCATTGACATTAGCTCGTTTCAGATGTCTCTTTGAATACAACATAGAAACAAATAAAGATATATACGAAACAACAGTGAAATATACATTTAGAAAAAAAAAAGAACGTCTATATGTAGATATATATCCTTTTTAATTATAGAAGTAAAAAGTCAAAAACACAAAAAATAATAATAATAATAATCGTTATATTTCTTGTTTTTCAACGACGTCGTGTTAAAATAGTAGTATTAGTAGTATTAGGATTACGTTGGATGTGATTATTCGAACGTAATTGAGTTCGATTCGATGAATGTTGTTTAGCATGATGCATGCGTTCGAAACGAGGTGCAATAAATTTTAATTTTTGTCCATTAAGATTTCCTAGATCGTTTGTATGAAGAATTTGCTTCGTCGATACAGGTTTTACTGCAGCTGCATAGGATAAACGTTTGGGCAATGATGATATTTGAGAACAATCACTTCGACTAGCATCACTAGCTGATTGATAACCATCGTCTGTATCAGGCGTTGATGATCGATTTGATTTCATTTGTTTGTCATGATGTTCAATAGAATTCGAAGTAGTTAACAATTGTTGTCGATGAAAACCATTGAGTTCTTGTTCGTGTTCATTCTCGTTTGTTGTCGACGAGATTAATTTCGGTGTTAAATAGAGTAGAGCAAGTAAACATGTTGGTAGACAAGCAAGAAAATTCAAATCGAATTCAGTTTTATCATTATCGACATCGAAATTTATCGAATCGGAATATGAATCCGGAGAAAATAATGACCAATTCCAACAAGTTAATGATGGCTTTTCGTACGACGACATTTCATTAAGATAGAATTTATTTGTTGAAATCACGTTGCTATCAGATTGTGTAGAAACTAGAAGCAAAAGAAAAAAAAAGAAGAGACAAGATGAGAAAATAGAATGACAATGAGCGCAGCGGTAATAATAATAATAATAATAATAATAGAAGCACGTATGTAAGGGAAAGAAAACGACAAGAAACCGTCTGCTAAAAGCACTCTCGTCGAATAGAGAGAAGAAAAAAAGAGACAAGTTTTTATTTTTATTTTTACTGTTTATTTCGAAATTGAACTATTTACTAATGATCAGCTGAGTGTGTGTGTACGTAAATGTTTTTATTATGATGACGAATGAGCTGAACGCCTGCAAAACAAATGACGATTCCGCCTACTTTCACTTTTCTATTTAAATTCTGTTGTTATACATCGTCGATTAAAAAACTACACTCTCATTTCTAATTACGTCGTACAAAAAGAAACGAGAGGAGAAAACGAAGAAGAAGGAAGAAAAAGAAAGCGTTTTTCTTCTTCTTTATTATTCCCGACACTTCGACAGCCTCTCTCTCTTCTCTCTTCATTCTTAGTCTGACTACTTTCAAAGTCACATAAACAAAACAAAAGAAAACAAAGAATGAGAAAAGAAGAAACACACCCTCACACACAGTTATTTATCATATAAAATCATTAACATTTTCGAAATGCAACCTTATTAATTACTTTCTCTCCCTCTTGTTTGTTTCAAATCATGCGGTGGGAAGAAAACAAATCTGACATATTATCAAACTTGATATCGTTTGTCAAAGATAGTTTTTCTTTTCTTTTGCGTACGAGAGGAATTTTATATTAGATACAATGATAAACAGATGCTCATAATTAACATTTGACAATTGCAATGAAGGTTAAAAATATCTACTTCTTCTTCTTCTTCTTCGCATTTTAAATAACGTCATTTCGAAGATTTTCGATTCTATCATGTTCATTCATATGAGAGGTCTATGATTGCGTCAATACGAATATCTTTTTCTAAGTATGACGAGAGATGATCAACTTTATGTGACAAATGTCATCGTCTATTGCGCAAGATGAGAACGACTATATTTTAGCGTAGAGATGTCATAATTTGTCCTACTATGTTCGTACATAAAATGATGGTAATAATAATAGTAATAATAATAAAAGCCTCCTACGTCTACATATGTTACTTTAAAATGAAGAATGATTCACTATGAATGACGGTGAAACCCCGAAGAGAAAGTTTTAGCACATAGAAAACTAATTTTCTTTTATCGTCTTCAAATTGATTCGAGTAGAAAGAAAAGAAATCGTGTTTTTTCTCTCTCTTTCAATAGACTGTTGTTTTCATTCTTTTTTTTTACCATGATTATTCTCGATGTATGCATTTCGACAGTAATTCAATGAGTCATTCTCACTATTGCTGTAGCTCATATATGCACTCGATAATTCATCATCAACATAAGTTCTTGAATAGATTTGTTGTTGTTGTAGCTGTTGAGCTGAAGTATATTGAGCATATTTGTACCAGCTTTGTTGCTGCAGTTGTTCTTGAGATGGATACCACATATATATATATATACGCTGTTTGTTTTTCTTTCTTTTTCCAAAAAAAAACAGGTCAATTGATAGATTGTGAGGACAGTTCGGACGAATTTATCTAGAACGAACAGAAAAATGAACTGAGAACGAGAGAAAAAAGTGCATTTATGCGTGTTTTTTTTCGTTCGTTCTCTCCCCTAGTTTCAATCGAAACAGGTAGCGAGAGAGAATAAATCTATTTGACCGTCGTCCACATGTCGATGCTAATGGAACATATCCGACGAAATGGAAACGAAAGTTCGCTTTTTTCTTTTCGTTGTTCGTACATCGACCTTACACTTTTGTTTGATTCTTTTTTCTGACAAATGCAAATGTGCACAGAAATCGTATGCTTATGTATTCGCACTTTTTTTTTCAATCAGAACGGCAAGAAGAAAGAAAAAAAAGCAAATGAAAGAATTGTTACTCATTCATGCCATCATCGAACGATCGAGAGACTAGTTTGTGCATTTACTTGTTCATAATTGTAACTTAATAAAAAAAAAGAAAGAAACGAACGAACGACATATATATACACATGAGAGAGAATTTGTAGACATAACACGAGGAAACGAATTTCACATCATATGGTTTCATACCAATGACGAGAGAGTTATGTCGATGTTGAAGAAAAGTATACAATGACGTATTCACACATATGTTTATCATCGAGAAATGCACTTAATAATCTGCTGCCTAAGAATAATCGTCTTGTCTAAACAAAAATATAAATGTTACTTCTCATGTTATTTTAGTCATGTCATAAACGTGCTTAGAGACGTATGTTCAATATTATCCGTATGGTTTGATCATTTATATGCACGACATTTTCGTTTGATAAGTACGAACTGAATAAGATGAAGACGAAGAAGAAAAAAAAGAACGGCAGTCGAGGCCGTTTGATTCTATCAAAATATTGACATAAAACGCATACATTATGAAGGTATTTGATGTCAATTTAATTGAAAGTAATGCGTTTATTAAAAAAAGACGAAAAGTAAAGAAATCGAGAACTGAAAGAGAATATGTGTCAAATCGAGTACAGTTACAAACACATTTTTGATGATAAAAATGTTTATTTGAGTATGTGCGATAAGTATATGTAATCTGAATTCATTCTTTTCTTTTCTTTTTTCTGTAATATTCCGATGTTTATATTATCAATGTTAAGAAACTGAAATATGTCAATGAATAATGACACCTGTTCTCTCTCTCTCTTTCTTTGTTAATCGTGTTCAGGAACATTAAAATCATAAGATTCATTGATTGCTTAGTTTGACTGAATTTTTATAAGATTCTTACTAGAATGTCATAGATCATTACATCGTTAATGATACACAATGATCAAAAGAAAACGCAATATTTATATAAATTTATTCTTGTATTCTCATTGCTGAGTCAGAATTGAAAAATGAATAATACCGATGAGTTACTCTACAACTCACAAGTTCGATCAGCAACAATCATTCGAAAAAAACGTAAGCTAAATGGTCAACAACGTGATGAAGCAACAATTCGTGAAAAGCATCGTATGCTCAAATTAAACAAAGCCTATACACAATTACGTTTAGTTTTGCCTGTGGAAAATAAATGTAAACTATCTCGAATTGAAACACTTCGAACCGCTGTAAATTATATTCATCTTCTTAATCAATTGCTCGATATTGACAGTAATTAAACTTTAAAAAAAGGTGTGGGAAGTTTTATTGTTTTGTTTTTCTTCGTCGTTCAATAAATAAACAGTAGACATCGAAATTCAATTGAATAAAGACAATATTTCGATTGCATTTTATTATTCATGACAAGAAGAAGAGAAGAAGAAAACCTGCAATGTATTGGGCGGGAAATGAACGCGTTATTTAGGATTAAATATATAAACGGAGGGAGTAATAGAAACAAAAACAAAAGAAAAAAACACTCGTGATAAGAAAATGTTTTGTTTTTCTTGCACATTCGATTTTCATTTGTATTCTATTTACAAATAATAAATAGCAAAAGGGAGAGAGAGGAAAGGATTTTGTTTTTGATCGTTAATATGTCACATCAATGGCTAAAAAAAGACGATGAGTGATGAGAGAGAAATAAACATACAGACGATTAAACATATTTTGTTCGATTAAAAATCAAACGAAGAAGCGCAAACACACACGCACACACGCACACACACAATATCGATATTCATCATCATTCGAGAGCAAGAGAAAAAAAAGAGTTTTTCATATGACCAGTATAATAATATAAAAAAAAAGAGAGAGAGAGAGAAAAGAAAAATGAACAAACGAAACGAAATATAACAAAACAAAAAGAAAAAAGATTCAATTTAATAGGTAGATTTGAAAATGTGCTTTGCAAGCTAGATTTAGATTTCTTTTCTTTCTTCTAGTTGTGAGATTCTTATGAAAACACAAATGAATAAATATCTATCTATGTATATATATATATATATACGTATATTTATATATGCATACAGATTAGTCTACTTTGTCTATCTAATTGAAAGAACAAGTAAATTGATGATTTTCAAGATCGATGCACGTTTTTAAGCATTGGTATATTTGAAAATCTGCCGTGCATTCGGTCTAGAAAGAGCAATTTTGATAATAAGAAACCAAAACAACAACTGAATTTACCTTTGATTGGAAAAGTTTTTCTTGAGTGGCGTTCGACCACGATGATTATTATTATTATTCATTTTGATTTCATTCATAGCTGTACTTTCGTAATGTCCATTGCGCATATTTGTACTTGATTCCGATGCTGTCTCCCATTCTTCGCCTTCCTTTTGATCATTATCACTTGTTGAATGATGACGAATATTGTTGTTATTGCTGCTGTTGTTGTTTGGAGGTTTAGTTGTGATTTGTTGTCGTTTCGAACGTGTTGATTTCGATGGTTGCTGATAGGAATTGTATCGATTATTATAATGTCTATTGAAAAAAGACGATTTTTCGAATGACAAAAAAAAGAGAAGAAAAAACAACGAACGATTGTGATTGATCGTAGTAGTAAGCCGATGAGAGATCTTGTTGATGATTGTGACGAGTATTTTGTCCTGTTCGACGTGAATTGTTGTAATAGTTCTGACCTGAATTGTATTCTAGAGAAATGGAAGGAGAATGAAACGAGAATTGAATTCGAAAATGAAAAAAAACCTTGTATCGATTGTGAATAAGAAGTGTTTCGGTATTTTGGTGTTTGATATTGTTGTTCTTTGGTTGATCGTTTTTGTGTTTTCGGAAGAGATTTTTGTTCGGCAAGACCGTTTGTTGAGCCATTGACTTTCTCATTGTCAATTTTCGGTGAAAGAACAAGTGATTGAAGAGGTTTAACAATCGATTCTTCATCGATCGACGACGATTTCTTGGTGATTTCTTCTTTTCTATTCGAATTTCCATTCTTTTTCGATCGATTCGTCGGTGCTGATGACGATACATTCGTATTATAATTCGAATACGATTGTTGTTGTTGTTGTTGACGTTGAGTGTCACTTCGTCGATGTCGTCCGTACGCGCCCAATGCTGAATAACCACGGTTTGGATAATGTTGATGATTGCTTTCGTAGTAGAGATTTTCGTTTTCGTAGTAATCCGTTGGTGGTAACTCGGATCGAACGCTCATTAATGGCGGAATCGACGATGTGTCGATCAAAGGTGCTGGTTGATATCGTTGTTTTTGCGGTTTGTATGAAGATTCTTGTTGATTTTCATTGTTTCGACGAGTTGTTTGTTTGATCGTTCGCGTTGTTTTTGGTTTAGTTAGACTAACAGGTTTTTGTACTTGACGAATTTCAGCTGATTTATGATGTTTGGGTAATGATTGCGAACTGGAGTCGCTTTGTGATGGACTATGCTGATTAAATTCATGTGTGCCAGATCTAAAAACACGAGCAATTCGTTAAGAAAGAGGAAAATTCGATCAAAATTCGATTACGTTTCATGTAATGATGAGTAATTAAATGAATCCATTTGATCCGACCAACTTTTCATCGCAAATGCCGATGAATTCGAAGTTGAATGATTCTCTTGTTCGTTGATTGTCGTTGACGATACCAATGGTCGTGTTTGATAGCCCGGCAATGGTTTTTGCTCGTTACGTAGATGACGTTCTTGTTCATCACGTCGTTGTTTCGCGATATTCAACGCATTCATGAGTTCCGAATTTTTATTATTCTGCATTTGTTTCAAATGTTCATCGTCTTGTATCAATCGTGTTCGATTCGAAAGACGAGATGTTGTCGATTTAGTATTCGTTTCAAGAAAATCTTCATCATCACTGAAACGAATTTTCTCTTCGTAATTCACTTCCTGAGTCGTATTTGCCCAAGTATTATCGGTCAATTTCGATAGATCTTCAATGTCTTTATTTCGAAGTATCGTGGGCGTTTTATAATCATTCATTCGTTGATGAGACGGAGGCATCAATGGGACTGGCTGCTGTTGATAGGGATTGTAGTTCCACATTTGTGATTGATGATACATTCTCGTATTTGGCGATTGTTGTTGATATTGATTAGCACCAGGATTTTGCGATGAATTGTTGACTGATGATTGTGTTCGACTAGTGGCAATACCTCCGTCTTTCCATGTCGCGAGATTGGCCGGTCGAAACGTCGGATTTTGACTAGAAGAATTCGTGTCCGAGTGAGATTTACGTTCTTGTACTGTCGGTGCTGTTGCTAGACGAGGAAAATCGTTTAAAGCGAGAAGATTCGGCGTCTGTTCAGTTGTTGCTCCAGCGGTGATCGTACTCCAACTGGGTGGTAAACGTGATTTATCGATATCTGCTGATGTTGGCGGCGTTGGAGAATTCATCGGTAATGAATCGATTTGTTGTTGAGTTGGCGAGAGAGGATTGTCGTTCGATGTCCACGAATGATTCGATGACACAGTGGGATCGAATGCTGGCGAATTGACGCCGGTTTCACTTTTTAAACTCGGTAGATTAGCCGGTGGTGGTACTCGACGACTATTGACTTTGCCGAGATTTGCCCAGCCTTGTGATCGAACTAGAGGAGAAGAAGAAAAAAAAACTGTCATGATGATCGTTTGATGTTTTTTTTTCTTACCAGCAGATCGATTGACTTCATTTGCACGAGTTTTATTAACAAAATCATTCGTTTTTACTCCGGCAAAACGTTTGTTCTTATCGAGAGATTTATTGGGTGCAGACATATTCGAATTGATCATATGATAAATAAAGACGAACAACACAGAGACTAATCAATTGGAAAGATTTGCTTGTCGATGATGATGAGAAGGAATTCTAAATGAATAGATAGACAAAATATGCTTTTTTTTGTTTGACGTATTTGTTGGTGAAATAAAAAGAACACAATCGTATTTTTTTTTTCGTTTGATCTAAATTTCTACATGAGTCGTTTCTTTTTTTCTTCTGAGCAGACATAGGAGATGTACGAAGAAATGAAGGTTCACAAACGGGAAACAATGGCGATACAGAACAGAAATATCTTTTATATATATTGAAGCGACATCTATTTGATATAGATGGATTTGTGTCGAAATTTTCAGAGAAATTTTTAAATTAAAAAAAAACAGAAAATTTAAACATTTTTTTGCTCTGAAATTAATTTTTATGGAAACGAAAAAAAAAAATTCTTGATATGAAAACGAGTTGCTTAGAAACAACGTTAACAAGATGTTATCCATGCAAAAGACATCATTTTCATCTAGTAAAACAGAAGAAAGTGTTTGAAAAACAAAACGAATGTCACATTCAGACGATGACAATGATGTCGTGGTCGATGCACATGGTAGGCGCTTTTCTTTTTCAACAAAAAAACTTTCCACATTCAATTCAGATCACCCGACGATTACTTTTACTGATAATACCACTGCAAATCTGACCGAATATCCAATGAATTATGCAGATCCTAACAGTCCTATTGATGGTCTTCAAGAACTACGTTCGTTGACATTCGAATTGAGAAAATAGAAACACGATTTTTTCGATTTTCTAGAAGATGCATTCACAGATGATGAACAATCTGTGGTCGTTCTTGATCCGAACCATCCGCTTATGGCTCGTTATCAAGAAACTCTCAAAACATATCTCCTTCGTCGAGAGGAAAAACTCAATATTCAACTTCGAGAAGCCGATAACGAACTTAAAGTACATTTCTATTTTCAAAACATTAAACAAAACAGTAATCATTGATGATTTCTTGTAGAAAATCCGTGAAAAACGTGAATCATTGGGTGTTAATTTGTATAATCTGCAACAGGAATTAGCTCGACATCAAATGTTATTAGAAAAAGAACACGATCATTTCGGTGAGATCAATCAAGATCGACAACGAATCGAACAAGAATTGAAACAAATTCGAGATAAACATTCGATGAAAAAAGAAGATGTCGACGCACAATTACGACAGAGTAGATCGAGATATTTCAGCGAAAGAGAAAAAAAAACAAAACTTGGTTTTTTGTTTATTAAGCATTGGATACACAAAAGGAACGAGATGTTCTTCAACGTCGATTACAATATATGACTAAGGCAAAGAATGATATTCGTGGTGATCTATCGACAATGCGTCGAGCCACGGAAAAAGTCGATGCTGAAGTGACGAAGCTCGAAGCTGATAAAAAAGTTCAAGTAAAAACTTGAGAATTGATCAGCTTTCGGATTGAAAAAAAACAACAACAACTTTTCTTCAAGGATTTATTCGTTGATCGTCTCGTTCAACAAGCTGATTCTCTTCGCGAACAAATCTCAATGTACGAACATCAACTTCGTGTTCAAAGTAGAAAACTTGAATAATTTGGTTTTCTAATTTTTCAAATGAATCTATTTAGTGGAGGAAACGAAAAATATCAAACATACATTAACCGAAGCTCGTCTCGAATCAGAAACATTAGAAGTCGAAAAAAAGCAACTCATGCAAAATTGGAATAGCTGTTTAATTGGTATCCGTCGTCGAGACGAAGCTCAAGCTACGATGACTGAAGCTGTTCGGTTCGTTCACTTCTTCATTGCTCTCTGTCTTTTGATCTTTTTAATTTCAAGACTACAATTGCAACGTATCGATACGATGAACACAGAAATGGAATCTTACAAACGATCGATTGTTAAAGAACAAGAACTCAATGAAAAATTGACCTTAGTTCTCAATCGAACAAAATATGAAATACAGAATCTCGATAAATTACTTCAAACAAATAGTGAAAAATCTGAAACAATTAAACAAGAAATTTCGACTTATACGAGAGCATTAGAAGAGACACAAGCGATGTTAAATCGTGTTAATACTGTAAATCGAATCGATTTTCGAGAGTCAGTCATTGAAACTGATTTTTTTGTTTTAATAGGAAAAAGCTGAAAAACAACATGAATTAAATATTTTACAACGAGAAATTGAAAAAGAAAATCAAGAACGTGTCAAATTAGAAGATGATATCTATCAACGAGTTCAGGAACAAATAACAGCCGAAAAAGCAGCAGATTACAGTGCAAAATTACGTTTTAAACTCAAAGAATCAACACGAGAAATCGTAATAAATGAAAAGAAAATCTTCTCCTCTCTTCATTCTCATTTTTCTAGGAACGTAATTTATCTAAAGTTGAAAATGATATTGCTCGTGCACGTTTAGAAAAAACATATTTAATCACAAATATTAAACAACTTGAAATACAAGCAAAAGAATATAACGAACAAATTCAAGAGAAAAATCAAATAATTACACGTAGTGAACAAGAAATCAAACGACGTGTTATTTTAATTGAACAAAAACAAAATCAAATCGATTTAATGAATAAAAAATTAGAAAGTTTGAAAGAAAAAGCCGGTGGTATCGAACTCGGCCCATTGGAATTAGAAGTTTTAAATCTTCAAAAATCGATTACACAAGTTGGAAAAGAAATTTTCGATCTCGAACAAACGTGGCTGAAAGAACAAAATGAATTAGTTCATTTGACAACAGAAAAAGATACATTAGAGAAAGAAACTGATTCAATGAAATTAAAATACACCATTTTAATGTCGAGAAAACTTCGAACTGAAAGTGAGACGACGATGATTTTAATGATGATGATGATAATTTTATTTATTCCTATAATAGATACAATTAAAAATATGGAAACCGATTGTACACATTTGAAACGGCAAATTGAATTGTTGAGATTAGATTTAGAACGTTTAAATAAATTAATTTACAAGGAATCAACAAGTCAAACATCATTGGAAAGAAATAATGTTTTATCGGAAAGTGATTTCGTTCGAGAATTAAAAGTAGGAAGGAAAATTCGATTAGAAATTAAAAAGGAAAACAATAAACGAGCTTAATCTAGGAAGCCGAAAAAGATGCACTACATATGGAAGAACAATTGAGCAAAATTCGAAAGGAACGTGAAAATCTTCTTTCGAATCTGGTCGAAGCCGAGTAAATACAAAAGAAAATATTTCAAGAAACAACGATCTCTTTTTCAACATAGAAAACAAATCATGTTTTGGGAACGTAAAATTCAATTAGCTAAAGAAATGAAATCTGCTGTCGATTCGGAAACAGGTCAAGGCGAAATCAAAGCAATGAAATCCGAAATTCATCGTATGCAAGTTCGATACGAACAATTATTACGTCAACAAGAAAAACTCATTCGTGACATGGAATCGAGCGTTCTACGTCGTGATACCATCGTAACACGAGGCGAATTTCAACAGAAATTACCACAGAATAAAGCTGTCATGCAAAGTACTGTACAAAAGAAGATTACGGATTTACAACGAAAGATTCGAGAAACAACACAAGTTTGTTTTGAAAATAGTTTGTTTATTGATATAGGATTTGATGACTTTGTTTTTTAGCAAGCTGCTGAATTAGAACAACAATTAGAAGAATACAAAGATGAACAACAGAAAAATGTCGCACAAATGAGTGATTTAGGTGCTGAAAGAGATCAATTAAATAACGAAAATAATGAACTTGATCAACAAATTGCTGATTTAAGTTTACAGAAAAATATGGTAAATAGTCGAATGAAGATTTTATTTTCAACATTTCTATTCTTAGATGATAATAACATTGAGTGAAAAACAATTACGTGCGAAATATTACGAACAACTTAAAGAAGGTAAATATGTTAAAGTTCATCAAACGCCCGATGCTCTCAATCAAGCACGTGACAATCAAATACAACGTATGCAAGTATTTCAAACGATTTTACACGGTCTCACTGAACGATGTCCACAATATCGTCGACAATTTGGTCAAATACAGAATATGTTACGTGAACGTTTAGGCGATCAATTGAATCGTCAATAGAATACGACAGTCCTTTCTTCTTCTTCTTCTTCTTTTTTCTTTCTCTTTTAAATAAATAAATAAATTTAAAAAAAAACATTTAACAACAAATAATAAAGAAAAGTTTTTTGTGTTTTATTTTACAAATTATTTCTCTGTGTATTATTGAACGAAAAAACGTAACGTGGTTTATTGTAATTACTTGTTGTTATTGGCGATGGTGCTCGAGAAAGATTCAATGGTGTACATTGAAAATTACCGACTAAATGCAGTGCATTCAATGATGTTTGTAATGGACGTGTATGCTGATAGTTTTGACGTTTTTTCTTCATCGAATGTCCTAGTCCCAATGTTGGATGATATTTTTGTGATAAATATGCACGTATAGCACGTGTATCACTTTTGTAATGTCGTTCGGATTGTTGATATGTTGACGATGAAAATGTGCAATGACATTGACAAATACATTTACAAAATTTTAATACTGTTTGTCGTAAACGTGATGAAATTATTAAATAAGTCAGCGGTTGAAGAGCACAATTAAGATAAACTAATAAACGTACAATGTTAAATAAACAACGGAAAAGATTATCATTCATATTTGTTTGTTCGAATATTTGATTATAGACAATGAGAAGAAGATTAAATAAACGATAAGGTAAGAGTAAAAGAATGTATAATAGAATGACAATAAATAACATGACAATTACTTGAAGATGTTGAGCTGAATGAGAATTTGACATTGGCTTCGGGAGATTATTTGCTACGAGAGATGTTTGAGGAAGAAATGCCGTTGTTCCTGCTACTGCTGCTGCTTGTTGACGACGATTCGAAGTAGCTATTATTGATGATGGTGGTGTTGAATATGTATTGAGATTATCACGCATACCAGTAATTCGTGCAAAACGTTTCGAATTGAGTTGTTCATCAGGTTGTGTGGGTGCTAGGATATATCGATAATGATTATTTGTTACTGGCGTATGAACAGGAGTTTGAGTAAATTTTTTTGATGCTAATATAACTCGTATGGCTTGACCATAGATCATAATAAGAAATATTCCCGTTATTAAATATGTACACACAAGTAATGATATTAGATAAATGCGCGTCCAAATTTCTGTTCCACCTGTATGACATATATATTCGGATGTTGCATTTGATTGATTGTCAACAAAACGTTCATATTTTGTGATAGAAAACAATGGTAAATTAATAATAATAGCAAATGTCCAAACAATTATTAATGTATAAGAATATCGACGAATATATCGACGTATGAGATCACCTTGTAAGAATCGTGGTATACCAGTTGGATAACAACGATGAATTGTTAAAACAAGTAGAAAGCCAAGTGCTGCATGTATAGCTACTTGCTGTAGGAAAGGAATTAAATAACCTGGAAGAAACGGAATAAGAATGTTTTTCGTTTCAAGTTAATAACAAAATTAATTAAGATAAATGATTCTTTTTAATAAAAAAAAAGAATGACATTTTAGCTTTTATTTATCAATTAAAAATGCAAGATTTACGTATGTTCGAAGAAATTTAAAAACAAAAGAATTTTTCAACTGTACTTAAAAAACATCATAACTAATCGTTTAACAATAATTATCTATGCAACAGGTAAATTAATAAAACAGGATGAAGAAAAATCTAGCACAATAATTTGTGTTCGAAAGATATTCTCGATCTGGTTTATTTCTTCTTATAAACTAGTTTTGTGCTTTTTTCATAATTGAATATTCAATAGATTCTATCGTTTATAATTATCGAAAGCATTCAACTTGATAATTGATTTCAGTTTTAGCTATAACATACATGCTTGTTGATATAAAAAAAGACTTATTGGGTATGCTATTGGACGTGAAACTATCTAAGAACATTGAAATTTGAGCGGAAATAAACAACGAAAATAACATTAAATCTAGACTAAACTTAATGTCAACTTAATTGAATTATGTTGATCGGAAAATATGAATAGAATACGAATGACAATCGAATCGCATAAAAATTGAAGAATATAGGAACAAAATAACAGAGAACTAGGTGCTTTGCTTTGTCTTTTGACTTTAAATTTAATCTTTTTCTTTTAATTCTATAAAAAAAAACTGTTAATTTGATTACCTACTGAAATGCACCAAAGAACAAAAGAAAAACTAGGGTTGTTTATGATTTTTTCGAATAAAATATTTCGAGCGGAACAGTAACTTTCTAAAAATATTCTTCGAAAGAAAACTATACATGTATATTGATATACTACTAATAAAATTAATTAACACTTGTAGAAAAATAAAAATAAAAAGAACTAATATCTTACATGTTAACATTCCCAAATGGAATCCTTCAGTATATCCAATAACTTCCGCTAATCGTTCTGGTAAGCATGTTAATAATAATAATATATCAGCTACATTCACATTAATAATATAGAAATATGTCGATGTATGCATCGATTTGTCTTTTAAAATAGCGAGAACTATAATTAAATTTGCCAGAAAAGCAATGAGTATAATGAAAGCGAATATAATAAACCATGACAATGTAAAAGCATCGATCGACATGAGTGAAAAAGTAAACAACAATATAAATGATGAATATTTATCTAGAACAAAACTAGATATTTAACTAGTCCTATGAAAAAAGATCAAGTGAAACTGCTCTTAAGGGTCACTTCTAAATTGTGAAGAACGAAGTATAGACAGATTCTATTCATTTATATTCTATAGTTGTCTATTCTTTATTTGAGCACATCTCTAACTCGTGTAGTGACAAGCGAGCTTTTGCAGTATTGTCATCTTTTTCCTCTTATTTGATAAAGAATAATCGAGAAGCTCTTCCTCTTATATGTTTCTCTTTTTTCTCTATCTTTTACTTCTTTTTTTTCCCTACGAAGATAATGATTATCTGCGTAAATATTGTTTGAAATAAACATGAGACAAAAAAAAAGAGATTTATGATCCTTTTCTCTTTTAATAAGAACACCTATTCGACACATACATTGGTTCATTTTACTTGAGACTGCCTACCTTGAATATAAATTAGCATGCAGACATGTTTAATGAATTTCCCGTTGTCTTTTCTCTGATCCTCGTAATAGGAAAAGAAGCAGAAAGAAAAACAACGGATTTTATCTTATGAATTCTATGAAGACAAAGGTCCAGAGAGCGATGGGGGGCAAAAAGAAAAGAAGAAAATGATTGTTTTTTATTTTCATCTTCATACTAGAGACATTTTTATTAGAAAAGAAAAATACTGACATACGTTTGTTTGAAATTAATTACTCTCGCATAATTTATCAATTACATTTTTTTTTACGATTTTATTGCCTTAGGCAAAAGTATATCATTATATTAGAGAATTTGCATAAGAAAAATTTTTCGAAGGAAATGAGATATTGAATGATATTTGAGAGAATACGTTCCATCAAAAATGTTCATTTCCTTATGAACATTTATGACCTGTCATCGATTCAATCTTCTTTGCTTTTTTTAAAACAATTCATTGAAAAAGTAGACCACTTGACATTGAACTTTTTTTCTTAGTTCTTGAAATCGTTTCTTTCATTTTTAATAGAAGTAATAAACAAGCAAACAAACAATGTATTAGTGTATTTTTTCTTTCTTTCTTTCTTATATCCGAAAAAGAAAAAAGTACAATCCTATAAGGATTGATTGACTGCGAACGATAACAATGGTATATAAACAAACAAACGAAAACGAAAAAGAAGACGAAGAAGAAGAATTGATTTAGTGTTTGGTTTTTGTTTTATTTTCTATTGCTGAAGAAGAAAATCCGTTGTTGTCGGTGGTATTGTTGTTGATTCATTGGGATTTTTCATAACAGTTACTAGACCGCCGAATTCATCGAAACGAAATGGAGTTGAATTATTACTCGCACAGATTAACTAAGATTAACATAAAAATAAACGATTAAGGTGTTTTTTTTAAAAAAAAACAAAAGTTATTTTACTTCGGCTCGACCACGAGATTTAATCTGTTGATGAATATTTCCATTGTTCGCTGAATCGAGAATAACAACCTAAAATAACAGCAAAACAAGTCGAATATAGATTTTTAAAAATATCATGAAAATCTACTTACATCCATCCGATGTTTTTCCGTAATATGTTTAATGAACTCATCGACATTACTTTGATATCGTCGACAAAGACCACATTGAAATCTATGCAATTAAAAAAAAACGAAACAAAGTCAAATCATTATTTCTGTTTCACATTCGAGAAATGTTCTACTTCGTATTTGGATTTGATAAAAGTGCATCATTCGATAAAAGAACGGGTGTATTCGATTGACCAGCATGATTATGATGTAAATGACGCTAGAATATTCAATTGATTTGAATGAAAATCTATGTTTTTTTTTTGTTTTACTTTAAGATTGGTTTTTTTATCAGTTATATATGAACAAAAAGTACAAACATGTGCTGAATCATCTAATTGTAAATGTTCACTTTTAACATGTTCATTCAAATGGTAGAGTTTAGTTGTTGAAAATGGACATTTTTGACACGTAAAAACACATTTTGATATGACTTTATAACATTGAGGAACGGTACCATGTGGTGGAGGTACATTAGGCATATCAGTTTGCTAAAAAAAAGCAAAAAAGAAAATTTTCAATTTAGAAAAAAAAACAATTCGGTTTACTCGTTTCAATATATCCGAATTAAATAAACGATTTCCTCGACCTATTTGAGGTATATTTAATTTATGTATAGATGTTAAATGACGTTTCAAATGTTCCATTTGATAGAATTTATTATTACACTTTGGACATTCATAATTTCTTTGTCCTTGATGATACAACATATGACGCTAAAAATAACGATAAGACGGATTTAATGAATACGATTACAAGTTTGACGCATTTACTTTTAATTTAGAAAAACTTTTACAATTATATGGACATAGATTGCATTGAAATTTATTTGTTTGACTTGAATGACTGTAGATATGATTTTGAAAGTCCTAATTTTGTTTTCAAATAAACAAATCGATAGATAAATTGATATTCAAAGAAATTCTTACGGAGTAATCATGAAAAACTGTATCACATTTGGTACATTTCCATTCTTTTTTATATGTTTTCGGTAGATTATTAAGTATATCAAGTCCTTCAATATCCCAATGACGACGAGCCATATGAATTTTAAGATCTGCATTTGTCGCAGCCATAAATGAACAATACGGACATGGAATTGATCTAATCAAAAAAGAAATCAACACGGATGCTTCTGCTTTTGTTTTTTTTTTAAAAGATTCTACTTTTCTAAATGTTTATGTGCCATATGTCGTTTAACATGTGTTGTTGTACAGCCACGATAATGACATAATGGACAAGCAAAATCTTTGCCTTCGCTACCCATATGAACACGTAAATGTCGTTTCATATTTGCAATACCTAAGAATTTCTTTCCACAATGATCGCAAACGAAGTCGAACGGATCGAGTTCGGCATGTTTTTTCGCATGTTTCAATGCTTCAGTTCGACTCGAAAATGCTTCGCCACATTCGTGAACTTTACAACAATACGAATGGTTTAATGGTTCACTTTCCTAAAAAAAAATTTCGATTAAGTAATTGTTCTACTGTTTTCAACTTACGTCATTGCCAAGTTGATCATGTTCATTCTCATTTGGATATGATTGTGATTCGAATAGACTTTCAAGAAATCGTGTATACATTTCAGGACATTGTTTAAACGAATGTTTCGATACAATAGCTGAACGATTGAAATCGAAAAATTCTTGTTCATCTTTGAAAACAACTTTTAATATATGTGCTTGTAAATCTCCACGACGACATTCTTCTAAAACCAATCGGCCAAGATTACGTTCGAGTGCATCAATTAAATGTTTTGCTGAATTCTTATCTAATTTAACTGAGACAACACGATTACCACGTTCATCACAAACAAATGTTCGACCTTTACGATTGAATAGATCACTATATTGACATGACGGTTCCGATTTGACACCATTCTCTGTTCGTAATGAACCCATAACTAAGTCCGGCAATTGATTCGAATGATGTTGACTATTAGTTGTTGACGATAGATGAGCATTGTCGTCGTCAAAATTTGACATATCATCATCATCGAAATCGAGAACATGATTGATCGATGCAAGATCATCATCATTTAAATCCATGCCGAGTTCATCATCGGAATCGAATGTACCGTTAAATAAATATGAATCACTATCGTATTTATTCGAAACAGATGAATCATGTCGTCGTAATGAACTTCGACGTTTCGGGATTGTCGATGTTTCGTATTCATTGGAATCGATTGATGATTGATGCGGACGTATACGTACAACCGGTTTAATATGTTCATCGTTTGTTGTTAATTGATTTGTTGAATTCGATATTAAATCATCGAATGTTGATGATGAAGAAATTTTCACTTTGTTATTGGGCAACATGAGAACATCGACAGATAATTCATCGTTTGTCGATGGATTCGGTGCTGTTTGATAGATAATATCAGCATCGACTTTGTAGCGTTTTGTTGGAAGAAATGTATCATTCAATCGTTCGACAAAAACAGCACATGGTCGAATAAGATCTTGAGTAGATTTTTGAATCGAAGACATATTCGAATTTTGTCGAAAAAAAAATTGTCTCTTTTTTCTCTCTCTTCTTTTCGATATCCTAGGAAACGGATTTAGGCAGCCACGATCGTCTCCTCTTGGACACAATATTTCAACTATATAGAAATGAAAATTGTCTGGCTCCCTCTGTTCGATGAGACAGAATTTCTTTCTTCTCATTGTCGAATGAATTTTATTGGTTCATGACTAAGCCGTTGACTAATAGCGACAATTCATGTGTCAATTATACTTTTTATTATTCGAGAAACATCTATCGATTCAATAGTTGCCTCATTGCCATACATATATATATATAGTCAAGTCATAGGATTGTTGGTTATTATCTTGCGTAATTGACGACATATTGTTTTCGTTGAAATGAATTTTTTGGGCGCACACTTTCTTCGACATTTTCCTCGAGGTCATGATTTTGGCGGTGGTCCTGTCGGCCCATTTCGTGCCACATATACATGTTATTCAGCAGCATTTCTGCCTGACAGCGACCGAGGTCGTCTCAATGTTGAAAATGGCGGTAAAATCCTTCTACCTCAAGCTGCATTAGAACAACTAGTCGATCAAGTAAATGACGTTTTGCTTTTGTATATAAATGATTTTTATTTAATCATCCATCTATCACTAGACAGGTGTTATGTTATTTAAATTAGAAAATCTGAAACACAAGCGTACTACTCATAGTGGTGTATTAGAATTTCTTCCGAATGATCAACCGGTATGTTATTTACCGAATTGGATGATGCATCATTTATTATTGCAAGAAGGTGATGAAATTCATGTTGAATCTGTGACTTTACCGACGGCAAGATTCGTTCGTTTTCAACCTCAATCAACAGATTTTCTTGATATATCAAATCCAAAAGCTGTTCTCGAAACAGCATTGAGAAATTTTGCTTGTTTAACGAAGGGCGATGTTCTGGCAATTAATTATGTCAATCGAACTTATGAACTGTTAGTTTTGGAATTGAAACCAGCCGATGCTGTGACTATTATTGAATGTGATATGGAAGTTGATTTTGCGCCACCAGTCGGCTATGTCGAACCGAAATATACGCCGACAGCATCGCAAAATATTGCTTCAACACCAAAAGCAACAAATCCATTAGCAATGACGCCAGGCGATAGTCTTTCATCTGTGCCAAGCAGTTATAAAAGTCCGGCATTTATGCCATTTCATGGCGCAGGCAATCGATTGAATGGCAAGACAAAGTCAAAAAATCAAGATCAACAAGTAATGAATCAAGTACAATTACCACAAACACGTGGCATACCGAATTATGATTATGAATATGGAACAATACAATTTATTCGCGCACCATTACGGCCAATGAATGAAGAAACAGTCGATGCAGTAGACAAATCGAATGCAGCTAATTTTCAACCATTTTCCGGCGCTGGACAAGTGCTTAAGCAGTCGAAAAATTCACAATCGAAATAGGACAATTCTTTCTTTTGCTCATTTTAAAAAGAAATCAAACAAAAAATAGCAAAAAAGAAAAATTTTTGGTCTCACTTTTCCTTTTTTTTCTTTTGTTCTTTATAAAAAATGTGTTTAACTTATTCTATTCGAGAGAGAGAGTGGCATGTGTAAATAAAGAAATCAAGATAAAATCTTCTTTAATAATAACGAGATAATGATGGTGCACGATCATTTGTTAAATCGGCAAGAACATGTTGTAGTTCGCTTTCGGAATTGACTTGAACCGTTTTTGGATATGATGACCGTGAATATGATGAATAACGATAATCATCGTATGATGGTAGAGATGATGAACAATTTCGACCCCATTTTGATGTTACGTCGACCATTGTTCGACCAACATCACCATAGGATGATGAATGATAACCATAATCAACGGGTGAATAACGTGAATGATGCGCATATGAATAAGGTAATGGTGAAATCGATTTCATTTGATCCCAAACATGTGGAATTGGTGATGCTGATGATGAATATCGATTTAAATAGGAGTTACAACTATCGCCGTAATGATGAGAAATCAATGATGAATGTGGTGGTGGTATTTCACGATCAGCTTCACTGATTAAATGAGCAAATTGAGATTTCGTATGCCAAGAATCGAGTTCGCCACCGTAACGATGGAGATAACTGACGGGATCAACACGTATGACACCTTCGTTTATGAATTCTTTTTTAATACGTGCATGTGGTGCACTATGTAGAACTAATGTATTTGGTTCTTGAGATGGTCTATTAAAAAACATAAAAAGATTTGAATAAATGAGTAATTCGAAAATTTACCTATAACATATAGGTGCACGTTCGAATAGAATCTTTCGTCGTTCCGATGATTTATACGGTAGCCAACGTTCAATAATAACGTTAGGTGGTTTAGGTGGACATGCACCATAATGTTCGACTATCATACGACGTGGTGGTCGAGGTGGTGCTGGTAGAACTTTTTCGACAACTTGAGACGGAATTCGAGGCGGAGGTTGAGGAGGTCGTTCTCGAATAATCTTCGAACAAAAACAAAATCAAAATCTGATGAAATAAGAAAGCGAATATTTATACAGACCACGGGCGGTGGAGTTACTGGTGGTGGTGGTCGTTGACGAATCTTAACAGGCGATTGCGGTGGTGGTGGAGGTGGTCGAACTTCGCCTAATTGATAAAGAGAAAACGAGAGAATAATAAATTTTATGGTTTTTCTTTGACAAATTCTTACGAATAATAATCGGACCAGGTGGTGGTGGACTTGGTGGTTGTAAATATTTGACAGATACATGTTGTTCATAGGTAACATCATTATTTGGTAATGTCTTATGAATAACAACGGGTGGTTGTTGAAAAACATTTTCATTGAGTATTGAATTTTCTTGTTGTTGACTTGAATAGACTTTTTCATTGTAAATCGAACCTGTTTGACTGTATTCAGTCGTTGGAATTTGATGAACTACTTGATTTGTTTCATTGGTCGACGAATAAATCATCGGTGGTGCATCCGAAGTATTCAATGTTTTATATTCGTCATAATTTGAAAACGTATTCACTGTTGAATCAGCATTAATCACATTTGTTGCTGTTGTTGTTGTTGTTTCATGTGTTGCAACTGTTGCGTCGGAACTAAGCACTTCGCTATGCCAACCAGGTGGTGCTGCAAGTGGGCCTGGTAATGCATGAGAAACAATAGAATCAGCCGTTGAGATTACAGTATTCGCTGTTGGCCATTCATTGGTAATCATAATGATGAGTCGATTTTACTCAATGATTATTTCTAACTAAATACGATAATCGAAGATATTTCAAAGACGTTAATACGAGAAAATAAAACGAAATAACGCTATATCGTATATACCTACAAGACGAAACAAGGACACAATTGCTAGTCGTATAGATGAAAAACAAGGCCGTTTCGTTGAGTAATAGCACACGTTTTCGATAGTTAAATACGTTTCTGTTTATTGTTTATAATCGATTGGCAATGAAATTTGTGAACGAAAAATATTTAATTACTAATGAACAATACAATTTAATAATTGAGGTGCTCGTTTGAAATCCTTCGTATATTTACGATAATAGAAAACAAACGAAAAGACATTTTCTCTCACAATATAAATAGAAGAAAAAATTCGAGACATATTTCGCCCTTCATGCGTGAATAGATACGATTTTTCCCTTTTCTTTCATTTATCGATTGCAACCTTGTTCAACAAATACGAACCATATTTCTTTTCAAATTCAATGAAACGTCTGATTTGCAATTGATTATGTTATCGTATCAATTAAATAGGAAATAAAATCGAAAATCTTTATCTTAAGTGTAATGTACGTATATGTGATTTATTTTCTTGGCAATTTTCATCACTCACCTGAGTTAGTTTACAATTGCACAAGATCGGCTTCGAGACCTTATTCATACACATACAGGCAAAAGAAAGAGACGACAGAGAAAAAAAGAAGAAGTAGAAGAAGAAGAACTAGACTAGAACCACGATAACAATAAATAGAATACAAGTTGTTTCGGTTTTCTTTGTTGATGTTGCAAAAGATATCTTTTTAAGTTAAAAATTATGCAAATGCACATATGTGTTTAGTTTTAAAGAAGAAGAAGAGAGAGAGAGACAAATGAATAAACAAACAACAACAAAAAAAATTCATCAACCGGCAATATATATCCGTTCTAAAAAAGCACAGACACCTGTACACAAGATATGTCAAGTTTTCTTATTGCCCGAAAGAGAAAAATAGTAAATAATAGAAGTCAACATTAGATCACACTCTCACGTGAGGATATACAAAAAGAAGAAACAAACGGAATGAAAAGCAAAAAGAAAGAAAGAGATCATTAGTTAAAAACAAAAGAGTATGATATTCTTGTTTTTGTTTTCTTTAAATATGAGGAACAATCACTGCAGAATAATGACGAGAACAAAAAGAAAAGAAGAAGAAGAAGAATCCGAAATGACTGTTGTTTGATTTTTGTCTCTGTTTTTCAGTTTCTAATAACGATAACGATATCCATTGTTGTTGTTGTTGTTATTATGTTGTCTGTAATGAAAATCTTCATCACCATATTGTTGTCGATAGTTATTATTATTATTCGAACGTCGATAACCACCGTGACCATTCGAACGATAATTTTGTCGTTGATAACCATTGTAACCGAATGTATCGTGATTTTTCGAACGATTATTCGAATACGATGCGGGACCTTCGTTGGACTCACCAAGTGCGAGATTATCGAAGAAAGATTTTTTCTTATCGTATAATGGTGATGCATCGACATTGGTTTGTACGGGATTTTGTTGTTCTTCAGGTGATTTTAACTCATCTTCGCCTGTTAATTTATTGAATTTCATATTATTGGTTTCGAAATCGAAGTCAGCATCGTAATCATTGGGATTATCTTGAAATGTTTCTCGATTACCACCGCCAAAACCGCCGGGACCTGTTCGTCGTTGTTGATTGGAATTGTTAAATGGTCGACGTTGATTGTAGAACTGTCGTTGATTATAACCGTTTTGATTTCGATATTGTTGCTGTTGATGATGATATTGTTGTTGTTGTTGTTGTTGTTGTCGTTGAGGATATGAACGATCACGATCGTTATTGGAGAAGAACGGCTGTCGAACAGGTAGACCATTGGTATCATATTGATGACCGGCATTTTCACGTGATGTTTGAGTCGAATGTGTGTTCGATGAACGTTGATTATTCATTCGATTGTTGTTGTTGTTGTTGCTCGTTGATTTATCCGCAAAGAAATCATCGAAAAATTTACTTTTTTGACCTAGATTTTGATGAGTTGATGTATTCGTATGATGAAGTTTGGAATTTTGTTCAAATTTTGATGTTGACGATGATAATAAAGACCAAGGTGCACCGAGTTCATCTCCATTCGAACGAAGACGAGATTCATTAGTTTTCGATCGGTCATCATTTAATGACATATGTTGAAGATTTTGTATTAAATGATTCGATGAAACGCCACTACTAGTACCGTTTAATACATTATTTTTATCTTTATTTCCCGAACTAACAACTGCTGAAACGATGGCTGGATCGTCATGAATTGACGCGCGTGTAGATGGTGAAAATGATGATTGCTGACCAATGGGCTCGGATGTTTGTTCTTCATCGACAATTTTCAGATCTTCAATATCACTATTAGCAAATTGCACAATAGGTAAAACAGTTCCAGGCGTATGGCCGGTATTTGAACTTGTTGTTGGCCGATTTTCTACGCCAAATGATCGACAATTACCGAGAACAATCGATGATGTTTGAGAATCAATACCTAACAACAAATTTTAAAAAAATCATTTTAGCTTTGTTTTGTCTTCGTTTAATTACCAATTATTGTTCCCGAATATCGACATTGAGATTTTGTAATAATCGAAATTTTACTCCCAATAAAGTCTCGCGACATGATTTTTCGTTTTTATTTATAAGATGTTATATCTACAGAGAAAAATACTGAACTAAAAGAAGATCTTTAGTTTGTTTTTCTTCGTCGTCGTCGACGTCGTCCGCCTGCCTGTCTATACTATATCGAGGAGCTACTAGAATCTTTGTTCATTTGACTAAGAAAAAAAAAAGAAAAGAAAAGTACGAATCTCTCATCAAACTGACACCTATCGTTCGAAAAAAACAGTCCGTCATTTCGAATAAAATGATTTTTTTCGTCTTCTTCTTCGATCTATCGAATCGATCGAACGGAAAATCAATTCTTGTTTATTTCGAAACAAACAAAACTATTCTGCATGTGATTCGTCTGGAATTTATTCTCTGGACTATGTTTATTCACATTTGAACTCCATCTAGTTCCTTTCTTCTCCTCTTTCTCTTTTTTTTTCAAGAATAAGATATATTATATAGAGAGAGAAACAGAATTTTGTTCTGTAAACTAGCGACATTCTCTACTCGATATTGATAAGTCAATTCATCGATGATTTTTACGAATATGAATACACGTTTAATCAATGAAAATATTCAATTTTTAACGTGTTTTATATTGATATTTATTTGTTTGATCATAACTATTATCTATTTATGGTTGAAACATCGAAAATTATCATTAAAATTTCGTCAAACAAGTTTACTTCTATGTGGTGTAGCCAATTCAGGCAAAACCCTTCTGTTCAATCGTTTAATTTCCAATGTTAACAAACAAAAATTGAATTCAATGATCGTTCATCATGGTACAATGACATTAGACTATCTGTCAACGGATCGACATCTACGACATGTTCAAGTCATTGATTTACCGAGTCATTCACGACAATCGATACATAATTTTCATGCATATAAATCACATGTTAAAGGTGTTATTTTTGTTATTGATAGTACAACAATTGAAGATAATCTTGTTGATATTGGCAATTATTTGTATGAAATATTAACTGATAGAATTTTTCGTGAACAACATTTGAATTTATTAATCTTTTGTAATAAACAAGATCTCGATGAATATCATCATCATGATATACAAACGATTCGAAATTTATTAGAAAATCAATTGACAAAGATTTTCGTTGATCAAACATTTCAATTCGATGATATTAATGATATTCGAATCGAATTTGTCGAAGGTTCAGTTGTTAATACGGGTTTTCAATTGTTGAATACGCAAGATGATGAAGTCCTACGTGAGAGTACATCACAATTGCTGCGTGTACATCAATGGATTGCACGAGTTTGGTTTCAGTAGTTCAATAGAAAATCTTGTTTTTTCGTTGTTTTGTTTTTGTTTTGTTTTTGTTGTGAGAGAGAAAAAAAATAGCAGATAGTAATTAGTAGGATCTCGTTTGATATCTGTTGTTCGTTTCAGAATGGTTAAACTCGAACGTACATCGGGCATTCTTCTTCATATATCCAGTTTACCTGGACCGAATGGTATCGGTGATATCGGACGAGAAGCTTATAAATTTGTTGATTTTTTAGTGGAATGCAATCAAAAAATTTGGCAGGTTAACGAGAAATGAAAAGAATAGGAATTTATATGTAACAATATTTTGTCTTGTTCAGATTCTTCCGTTAACTGCAAGTGAAAAACCATCGCCGTATTCGGGTATATCTGCATTTGCTGGTAATGCTTTATTGATTAGTCTTGAGAAATTAATTGATGATGGTTTACTTACTCAACAGGATCTTGATTCAACACGACCGAAATTTACTTTTCAAGTTGAATTTTCGAAAGTTTACCAATGGAAATATGAACTTTTTCATCGAGCTTTTGAAAATTATCGAGAAAATCTTCGTGAAAAATATCAATCCGAGATTGATCAATTCTATGAAATTGAACGTTATTGGTTAGATGATTATACACTCTATTTAGCAATTAAAACTGAACAACAAAATCAATCATGGTCAGAATGGTCTCGAGAATTGAAACAACGTCATTCGAATGTTCTCGATAAAAAACGACAACAATATCGAGATATTATCGAAGAACATATTTTCATTCAGTTTATTTTCTTTCGACAATGGAAACAATTGAAAGAATATGCAAATCAGCTTCGTATAACTATTCTCGGAGGTTTGATTTATTTGAATTAGTTGATGAATTTACAAAATAAACGAGAAAACATTTGACTAGATATGCCGGTTTATATGGATTATGATAGTGCAGATGTTTGGGCAAATCAATCGTTATTTCAATTGGATAGAGAAACAGGTTTGCCACGAGCAGTTTCAGGTGCACCACCGGATGCTTTTAGTGAAACTGGCCAAACATGGAATAATCCGTAGGAGATAAAAATTGAGTAAGATAAAAAGAGAGTTTTTGAATGTTGTAGTTTGTATGATTGGACGGGAAAATTACGAGAGACCAAGTTCGATTGGTGGATAAGACGATTGAAAAAATGTTTACAAACAGTTGATATTGTACGAATTGATCATTTTCGAGGTTTAGAAGCTTATTGGTAAATTCGGATTTTTTAAAAATGCTTTTGAACGATTTATTTTTCTTCGAAAGGGAAATACCACTTGGATCAGATGGTAAACCTGTACCATCGACTGAAGGTCAATGGGTTAAAGCTTGTGGTAGATATCAAAATTCTCTTTTGCGATCTTGTTTGTTTCTTTTTTCTAAAAAAAACATTTTTAGGTGATGAATTTTTCACGGCAGTCCAAGAAGAACTTGGTACTGATCTACCAATCGTAGTCGAAGATTTAGGCTCTTTAACTGAAGATGTTTTTAATCTTCGTGATAAATTCGGTCTTGTCGGTATGCGTGTTGTACAATTCGGCTTTTCCTATTGGCCAAATGATATATATTTACCACATAATTACATTCGAAATTCTATTGCTTATACCGGCACACATGATAATAATACTTCGAGTAAATACTCTTTAACTTTTAAAACAAAGAAAAAAGGTACATTTTGTTTTTGTTGTGCTCGATTTAGTCGCGTGGTTTCGTCATGATGCATGTCAAAAAGAGAGAGATTATCTCATTAGATATCTACAAAAACAAGGCGATCCTGAACGGGATATTAACTGGGATTTAATTCGTTTAGTACTTGCTAGTGTAGCAAATACGGCTATTCTTCTTTTTCAAGACGTACTTGATCTTGCAGAAGATAGTCGAATGAATGATCCGTAAACATTTCATTATATTACATAAATCTTGAAATGATTTTTTTCTTTTGCAGAGCTTTTACACCTGATAATGATCAAAATTGGCGTTGGAGATTTACATGGGATCAATTAAAGTCATCAAACAAGGAGAAATTAATTTCCATGACATACACTTACGGTCGGCATTTGCCAAAAGAAGCTTTACAACAAACCGATATTCATGATAAAAATTAATAATCAAGTTTATTTATTTATTTTCGCAATACCTATTAGTGTTACTAATAAAATTTTCTTTTTACCTGATATAATTGACGCACTTTTTCGCCTTTTATAATTTAAATGAGTCATGTATGTAGATCGACACTACGCCCTTGTTAAACATGTACTCTATGCTACTGTTTTCATCTATCAGAATTGCGATTGTTATCTATATATTTATTTACTGAAAAGTAAAAGAGATACACAATTTAAAAAAAAACCAGATATGTTCTGCCCAACACCGAACGAAATCTATGCATCAATTCCTACGGATAAACTTAATCATCTTCGTGAATTACCATCTCTCGATAGTCTATCTCGACAAAGTGTAACTTCACTTTTAGCAGCCAACTCAACGATAATTAAAAGTCCGAAACAAGCAGCTAGAATCTTATTTTCCAAACCATTTTCTTTCCTACGTGAACGAATCAATTACGAACTACTTCGACATCATATAACCGAAAATGAACTCAATTCTGCAGCTGAATTCGGTCGATTTCATACTCGGCCAAGTAATTTATTTCTCAAACTATTTCATAATGTTCTATCAACACTCAAACGTGATGCATTGTGTGGTCGTGTTTCACCGTCATTAATCGGTTCAACTGGTGTTATACCATTAACAATTATTTCGACAATTCCTGATATAATGCAACATTATTATCATTGTATAGTTCATGCACAAAAAGAAATTCTCATGGGAACAAATTATTGGGAAAAAGGACATAGTGTCGATATATTTGGTAAAGCATTGAGAGAATTAAATAAACGTGCAGAACAGGATAAACGTTCTGTTATTGTTAAATTAATAATTGACCATCCAACAAAAGATAATCTCACACATTTTCATAGTATTTTACCTGTTGAGAAATGGTCTGATTTTGATATACCATTGCCTCATGAAATATCAAATTTATCTCTTGAAATTGTTAATTATCATCGAATACTTATGGGAACATTTCATTCGAAATTCATGATTGTCGATCGTCGATTAGCTCTATTGAATAGTAATAATATTCAAGATCGACCCAATTTAGAAATGATGTCACATTTCGAAGGTGATATTGTCGAATCATTCTACGATACATTTCTTATATCATGGTGGTTACCATTTCAACCGAATCTTGTTTGTTTAAATCAAATTAATTCAAATGAAAATCAATTTCAATTCGGTTTAGATTATCCATCGATTGTATCATTCGAAGAATCACTCGAACATGTAATTGCTCGGGCACGTTTAAGATTACGAACTCATTTAGATTTAAATCAAACGGAAATCTATCCACAAGAATCTATTCTAACTGAACATCTCAATCAATCGGCTAAATCAGCACGAGAAACTCAACCCGACGAACATCTTTCCGATCAACAATTAAAAGAACTTGCTGAAGATTTCAGTCCGTTTATTTTTCATCGAGAACATCAACCATTTCCTATGGCGTTAGTTAATCGTTTGCCGCATGGCGCACCTGGCCATTCGGATATTGCTAATCCACAGGATGCAGCTTGGTTAGGTGCATTTCGTTATGCTGAAAAATCGATATTTATCCAAACGCCAACATTAAATGCAACGCCAGCGATTGATGGAATTATCGAAGCGTGTAATCGGCGAATTCGAGTCATTCTTTGGCTTGGTCTTGGATTTAATGATACGAAAGAAGGACATGGAACATTTCAAGGTGGAACCAATGAACAGATTGTGAAGAAATTATATCGAAAATTACGAGAAATGAAACAAGGAAACGAAAGATTTCTCGAAGTTTATTGGTACACAGGCAAAGGTAATAAGAATTGAATGATGAGTTTTTTTTCTTCTTCTTTATCTTGAAAATGAATTTAGATCAAACACGACCATTGAATTTCTCGCAAAAGAAACGAAATTGTCATATTAAATTCATGTCTATCGATGATCAAGTAGCAATTATGGGCAATGGAAATATGGATAGTCAATCATGGTTTCATTCTCAAGTAAGAAGAAAAAAAGGACAAAGTTGAATATCAATATGTATTTGATTTAATATATTTATTAGGAAATCAATGTTATGATCGATTCACCATTGATAGTCAAAGATTGGATGGATGCATTGTATAAAAATCAATCGACATATCAATATGGTAAAGTTGATTTCGATGGAATCTGGCGTGATGAAAACGGACGTGTCAATCCGAATGATGGAAAATAAACTCTCGTTCTTGTTAAATTAATCGAATTTTTATTCGTAAATATAGGCTTATCGTTGAACAGAGATTTCGTTATAGAAATTGATAGAAATCTTCATTAAAACTTGAGTCTCGTGAAAAGCTGAGAATTGGCTTATCATTTTCAAAGAAAACAAAATCAGCACATAATTCACTGTATTGACTTTTTCGTACGCACATTTTTAATATCGAATTCGATCATTTCAAGTTCATTACACATAAACCATTGAACATTTCGAAAGAGATCTGTCGAGGACGATCAGTGACATTTTTTGAAATCAAAGAGACATCTATTCTATTGGTGAAAATTTTCAATGGTTACTGTTAACACTAATCGTCGACGATGTTTAACAATAAGCTAATAAAAAATGGAACCAGTGTTACGGACGAGGGCAAGAGCAGAAGAATAAGTTCATTATTTGAAATCAATCGATTTATTTTATTTTTAGATCATTCAAATAAATATCGAATGATTAGATTTGTGCATAAAGTTTTTTAAATAATAAATCATCATTACAAAAGCATAAACAACAATACAAAATGACTGATGAAAATATCAAAGTCGAAGAATCTATTTGCCAAGAACAACAAATCGAAAATGAACAACGTCAATTAAATCTCCTTAACGATCCTAATTATGGGATCATTCTTTGTTTTCTCGAAAAATTTAAAACTGTACTCGATCTACCGAAATATTCCTATCAACGTCTTGAAACTCATCTTCTTAATAATCATGAACGAAGTTTGTTCATTGAAATTTGTTCGTAATTTCATTCGAACTCAATTGTTGATTTTAGTTGCACCACGTCTTATGGACTTTCATTTTATTCTTCTTAAACGATTATCTTTAGCTAAAAATACTCAACGTGAAAAATTCGATTCGATCATTACACGAGTAATTTTGATTGATAATAAAAGTTGATTTGAATGTGGTTTTTTACAAATTAGTTTGCCTATCGATTTGATTTAAATGATGGTGATCGATTGACTGAAACTGGATATTTACAAGCCGATATTGCGATTAAAACAAGAATTCTAAAAGTTGAAATAAAAACATCTATCGAATTTTGATTTTGATTTTTGTTCTTTAGAATCTTCTCGAAGGACAGTTTGATCTCAATCAAACATTCTCGAAAACTCTTATTGATAAACCAGCAAGAGAAATAAAATCCTCAGCAATCGGACGAGATCGTTTCGGTGTATCCTATTGGATATTCATGGTAGATATTATCGATCAAAATCATCGTTTATTGTTTTGTTTTTGTTGTTCTCTGAATTTCAAAGGATACCGATTGTTTCATACGATTGTTTCGTGAAGATGTTGATCTCGATCGAACATGGTCCAATGTTGCTAAGTACGAGCAAAAACAGAAAAAAAACTGTCTCATTCGATTGGTTTTTGTTTGTAGAAATCGAGAAGAATTGGAAAATTTTATCCGGTTATTAATCACTGATTCGGTCGTACGAAAGAAATTCTCCGGTACAAATTTGCTTAAATGATCGATTTGAAAAATGATCGAGTTTGTTGTTTAGATTGGACAGTCGATTACGAGCCATTGGCATCATTGGCATCGACAAATGAATTCGAAGAACGATATTTACCACAGATTTCGGATGTGAAAGATGAAAATTCGGATAATGAAGTCATCAAACAAGAAGAGCATTTCACAGATGACGAACCCGAGAAGGAGGAAGAGCAAAAGGTCTGCATTGCTGCAAAACCTAAACGTGGTCGCGGAAAAGTTTCACAAACAATTCCAGTTGAAGTTGAAATTAAAAAAGAAGAAGAAGAAGAAGCCGAACCAATGTCGACCGATGAGGATAAAACCGAAACGCCGTCGAAACGAAGACGAGGACGACCTAAAAGTCAAACAACACCGGTAAAAGAAGAGCCAATATTCAATGATGAAGAGAAACTCTCGGAATCAATGAAGAAACGACGTGGTCGGCCACCAAGAGGCTCGATAAAACCAGTTAAAATCGAACCCAAAGAAGAACTTGAAACCAAACGAAAGTGCGATCGAATGAAGAAAAAAGTCGAAATCGAAGAGGAAATCACACCGAATCGTCGAGGACGAAAACGAAAGACAATGGTCGAAGAACATGTCGACGAAGAAAACGAAAAACAAAACGAAGAAAAATCACTTCGTCGATCGTCTCGACCACGAAAAACTCCAACTCTCCTCGAGCCCGCCTCAGTTCTCACATCGAAAACGAATTCTCAAGTAGAGAGAAAAACCAAACCTATTCAATCGAAAACATTTCCCATCATCGATTCATTTCAGGTGCCAGCAACCAAAAAGAAACGTTCCGTCAATGGCAAAAACAAATCCGCTCAAGAACAATCAACAAACGGTCGTTCACGTCGTGCTGCTCGTAAGAGTAAATCTCGTCGAAATCACGACGATGAATTCTGTCTCTCGAGTTCGAGTTCAGACGAACAACCCGATTACATTTCCGACGATGAATATGATTCCAGTGATTATCTACCGAATGCAACTGAACTCGAACGAGACGAGAATTTCTTTGCCTGTGATGAAGATAATCAAGTCATCGGCGAAGAATTACGTACGGCTAAAACGGCACAAGATTCAACGATAACAACCAATTGTTTTGTTTGTTCGAAAAGTGACCGACCTGATGTTTTATTACTATGTGATGAATGCGATGATGCGTATCATATTGATTGTTTACGACCGAAACTTTTATCTGTGCCCGATGGTGATTGGTTTTGTCCGTTGTGTGAACATCGACGATTGTCAACGAATTTAATCGAGAAATTAAAAGAATTATTAATTAATTTCAATCAAATCGAACAGAAACGTACGGAAATCGAACATAAAAAACAAGCCAATCCTCAACGAAAAATTCGTGCGAAAGATTATTCAAGTGATGAAAGTCAAACAGCATCGGAAACTGAAGACGAACAAGAAGCCAATCTCGATACAAATCCATTTCATGCCGATGAATCGATGTTATCAATAAGTCAAACCAATGAAAATAGTAATATTTCGTCAACATTCTTTGATGATTCAAATAAAAACATAAGTCAACGTGGTCGACATCGACGAACACGTTTCGATATGAATAAAATGCTTAATGGTGATGATAATGACGATGACGATGATAAAGATGCTGAACAAGAATCAGCGTCATCGTCGAGTGACGACGACGATGACGATGATGACGATGACGATTATCTCGAACATCCGACACCAGTGACAAATTTTGATTTGCAAATACCAAAGAAAATGACGAGATTATTGAATACTCGTTATCGACCAATAGCACGAAATGATCAACGTATTCAACCGAAACCAATAGCACCACGTTTGCCTAATCAAACATTTAATCTAAATGAAAAACTCGGCTCGCCAATTATCTATATCAATGGTGAACATAATTCTCAACAAATGAAATCGGTTATTACGAATTCGAATCAAACATTGAAGATCGTTCGTCGATGGAATGATGTTCAACGACGTAATAAACTTCGAACGACGAATTCAAATCGTTTGTCTCAAGAGACAACATCGGATTGTGCCGATGAGAATTCGGTTTTCTGTCCTGATGACGCGTCGCCACCACGTTCAAATGAAAGTCTAATTAATCAAGATTTGAAAGATGATGATTCGACAATCATTCGATCGAAAATTACATTAGTACAACCGACGAATTTAATATCGGTTTACAAGAGTTCAACGAAAAATCTCGTGAAAAAAACGGAAAGTAATTTCGATCGACTCACTCGTGACATTCAATATGCAGTAAGCGAAGCGAATACATTGACAACAATACCGAAAACAATGTAATTAAAAAGATCAAAAGTCGAATTTCATTTGATTGTTGTGTTTTTTCTTTCTTTCTTTCAGAGATCAACAACAAATAAAACGAATTCAAAAAACAAATTTTTCGCCATATTTAACTAAAGTTGCTCTTCGACCGCTTCCTGTTCTTTTACCCAAACCAACGACTGGAATTGGATATAAAATCTTTAAATCGAAAGATCCTCCAACAACCACCAACAATGATCTATCGAATATTATTCTTACACCTTCGTCATCATCGTCTTTACTTGATGCCAATGATGAACAATCATCATCGACAAATGCATAGTTAATAAACGAATTTCGTTCTGTTTCGTTTTTCTTTCCTTTTCGTGTCATTCTGTCTTTTTTGTTTTTCACATTTTCTTGTTTTTTTTTCTTCTTCTCTTCTCACACACGCATGTTCTCTGCTTTGTGCTCTCTCAATCTAAGTCAAAAAACTAAACCAAACTAACTACATACTTGTCGTCTTTAGTCATGAAATGACTCTTTTGTATGTTTATGTTTATTTCATGATGAATAATAGAATGAAAAGATAATTGGAAAATATATATATATACATATAGGTACATTCCTCAATTAATATTTTTACTCAAAAAAAAATGGAAGAAAATTACAAAAAAAGATTTGATTACATCATAGAGCAACAAGCATGTCGATTCGTTGAACCGACTAGTCGTTGATCTAGATTATCGAAATAGGCATCGACTGAACCGAGAAGAATTTTAACAACATAATCGCCGAATGAAAATGGAAAATGTTGTCCTTGAACCTAAAAGAAAAACGAACGAACTACGTAAATAAATCAAATCTTTTATCTCATTCTTACACGTTGAATTTGCTCACGTTCGGATCGATAATCATCGCACACGTCAACGAACGGAATTTTTTGATCCCATTTATTTAAATATCCGACAGCTTGATCATCATCTGTACAAGCACAAAATGTAATCAGAATTCGATCAGCTGGTTTTCTTTCAGTTTTAAGTATACGTTCCAATGTATCGATATCTGTTGTACCATAATCATCAGTCGGTTGACCGTCAGTTGCAATAATAATCAAGAGTTTACGTTCTTGTACTATACTGCGTTTCTCTTGAAGTATCTGACGAAGTACACGAGTGATCGGTGTGAGACCATTCGGTGGATTGGCAAAAGCGACGGCTAGTTGAGAAGAGTCTTTGACTTTGGGTAACGGTGGTCGATTGAGAAAATAAATATCTATACCATCAGGATCGAGTACAGAAGCGATATCGACTGTTATGGACACGATTTGTTTTAATTCATCCCAACGTGTCGAACGTACTCCAAATGCATTAGCTGGATTGCCTGTATAAGAAAAACAAAGACTTCGTATATGTTGATCAAATTTTTACATACCAACAGCAGTAGCCATCGAACCTGAATCATCGCAAAGAAACACAATCTCATAACCTTCAAGTTGTCTTAGTCGACTTGCAAAATTTGCATTAATTTCATGTCGACCGGCAAGTATGGCGAATTTTTGCATACGTTCTTCGGCTGTATTTAGTGCGTTATAAGAAGGCATACCGTTGTACAGCGGTCCACTGCTTGGTGGCAGTGGAGCCGATGGTGTCTGAACGGTAGGATATTGAACTACAGCAGGATTGACATATGACATATCTCAATGTAATCTATTTATTAAAAACACAAAGTTAAATTTCGTTCTCAGAATACGATGACAACGCATGATGTTGCGTTTATATACTGAGTTGTTGCGCTGGTTTGCTTTCGATAATATCTGGTGATATGACGTCATTTTAAGTTTCCCACGCACGATAGTTTATTTGTTGACGTGATGGCCTTCTTCTAGGGAGTGTTGACGTACGATTTGCTGAGTCATCGATGTTTCGCTACTGTCTTTGAATTCATATTATTGACGTCAAACAAAAAAGAAAAAAAACAATGATTAAATTTCACATAATGTTCTTCGAATGATTTTGTCTGACATAGACAAACTCCTACGTTCTTTAGTGTCGTAACGGTAAACTAAATAAACACAATTTGTATGATAAGATAGGACATAAAATGAAAGGCTTGAGAAAATATTCAATTAAACATATATTCACCAGAATTGATAATGTGAAAGGTAAATCTTTAGTTTAAAAAATCAACTTATAAATAATTATCAATGTGCGCGTGTCAAGGAAATCATTCGACCATAGTGACACTTGAAGAGTGCTACATTTAATTGTTATAAATATGAAACCAATAAAAGTACGTACATGACATAATGCAAGTCTAAAGTCTCTATTTCACATACAGATAATGAAATGGAGAGCAACTGCTCTTGCATGAATATAGGATAGTATGACGTTGTTCGTCTACTCTTCTTTTCGTATCCAAAGTATTCTCAGTAGTTATTATCTGTTTATTCTTTCTCATCATACTGAACAACACGTAAATGTTTTTTCTTTAAAATGTCAACATGAATCATAATACATATTGTAAAAAAAAACAGAAAGAAAAAATAAAATATGAACAATGTTTCTTGTTTTCTGTTTTTAATTATCACTTATTTTACCAGACTTACGGGAAGAAGAAGAAGAAGAATGGAAATTTAAAGTATTGTACATGAACTGTCGTGTTTTGTTTTACTGGTACGACGAACCGACGATGATCGACTACTTCGAACTCGACGTTCATCAAGTGTATCAAACCATTCATCAATACCGCCCATCAAAACTTTCACAACATACTTTAAAAGAAAACAAATGAAAATTTATCTATATTAAAAATACGTACATCACCGAAACTGAATGGAAAATCTTTGCCTTGTGCACGGAGAATTTCTTTTCGTTCCGATCGATAATCATCAGCAACATCAAGATTATTTATTTTCTTATCCCAATTGTTCAGATAACTATTAACAAATCAAATACGACAATTATTACGATCTCACTTTCTAATTTTTTTTTCTTACCCAATACAATCTTTATCATCAGTACAAGCAATGATTGTTACAGGCACACTACTAATCGGTATTCGTTCATTACGAAGAACATATTCTAAAGATTTGATATCTTGTTTGCCATTTTCATTCGTAGGTACACCGTCTGTTGCTATGAGAATCAATAGTTTACGTTCTTTAATTTGATTTTGTTTTTCTCGTAGAACATATCGAAGTATGCGGACGATTGGCGTTGGACCTTGAGGTGGAATAGCAAAAACAGGAAGAAGCTGCTCGGAATGTGTCACATGACGAAGTGGTTCACGATTTAAAAAGAAAATATCTATGAAATAATAATAAAACCATAAAATACACACAAAACTTTTTTCTATTTACCGACACCATCAGGATCAAAACTTAATATAATCAAAAGAAGAAGAAAACGTTTATTTGATAAATGAATAGTTGATTAGACCTACATTGAAGCGAGATCGGTCACAATCGAGACTGTTTGTCGAAGTTCATCCCATCTTGTCGGAACGTGATCAAGTGGTCCCGGGAGATCACCTGAAACTTTTTGACTTAGACTTCTATTCTCTTCCGACAATGAAAACAAACGTGACTTACCTAACGGTGTATTCATTGATCCTGAATCTAGATAAAAAAGAAACTGATGACTTTGAAAATTTACCGCTGAAGATACAAGAAAAAAAATAGCAACAACAGCAAAGTTGACGTTTGTTGTCATGCATGTTGAAAAGTAGAAAGCAAAAAAAAAGTATAAATTAATAAGGAAATATGATTAGAAAGATCTCAACAACAAAGAAGCTATTTCTCATCAGGACACAATACTGAGTTCGATCTAATAGAAAATTTCTCGAGAGATTCGTCTGTTCTTTTTATATTGATATGGAAAAAGAATCGACTCATAATTCAGGTATAATAAACAAACCGATAGACATCTGCCTCTTACCATCAACAATAAACACAATTTCATAGCCTTGTAATGTGCGTAATCGTTTTGCGAATTCTCGATTGATTTCGTAGCGATCGATTAAATATTGGAATTTTCTTGAACGTTCATCATTATCAAATATTTGTTTGATTGTTGGCGATGGCATCGAATTGGTAGTCGTTTCAATTGAATATCTCATTGACGACATTCGATCGAGTGTATGACGACGACTTTGATCCGACATTCGAAAAACGATGATGAAAAGGAATTATCTGAAGGAAATGCGATTGCCTCTCTCTCTCTCTCTCTCTCTCGCTCGCTTTATGTTTGACTTTCAACTTGACCTAAAAACTATATGCGTCGACTAATGAGACGAGGAAAAACTGACGTTGACTGTCTCTCATTTTTTGACGGCAATATAATAGTAATAACAATGCTAGAAAAAAAAACTGAGCTCAAACTGAAAAAAAGAAAACGAGGGGAAAACAATTACTTGATTGCAATTGGTAGCATTCCGTGTTCTCATTTTTTTCTTCGTTTTTTTTTGTTTTACTGATGAGTTTCTAACACAAAACAAGACTGACAGAAATAGAGAGAGAGAGAAAGAGACAGAGAAGGAAAATGTGTTGGGCTGAAAAACCTAGCGAGAGAAATAACTGCCAAGCATCAACAGTTCTGTGAAAAATATTTTCTCTTATTTTGTATACTTTAAAAAAGTTCTCGCTTTTTTTTTTATTTCAAAGAAAGTAATTACAAACAAAAGCAAAAACAAGAAAAGAAAAGATCGTCTATGAATACATTCTTTTTTTTCTCTGTTTTTTTTAATGCTCAGTTCAATATACCATGAGTAATTTATCATTTATTCACAGATAGATGTGTCAGATTCGTTCATTTGATTTTGAAGAATATCAGTGATTGTCGATATGAATATTATTGAATTGTGCATCGACGTTTTCGTCGTTTGTAATGTGAATCTCGACGAGGTCGTCCATAACCATCGGTCGTAACTTTCTTCTCGTCTAAATCATCGAACCAACTGTCGACGCCGCCCATTAGGATTTTAACAACGTACTTTATAAAAGAAAAGAAAATTGTTTTTTTCTTTTTTTTTTAAAGAAACGGATTCATTTCCTTTTCTTGTATACTTACATCGCCAAAACTAAACGGGAAATGTTTGCCTTGTCGAGCTTGAATTTCTTTTTTCTCATTTCGGTAATCGTCGACGACGTCGAGATTCGGAATTTTCTTATCCCAATCATTTAAATAACCAATACAATCATCATCATCTAATAAAAAAAACAATTCTTCGTTCATCTTTTTCTTCTTCTCTGATTCGAATCTACCTGTACAAGCAATGATCGTAACTGGTATTCGATCGGCTGGTTTTCGTTCTTGTTTAAGAACGTATTCGAACGAACGAATATCTCGATGGCCTTGATTATCCGTTGGTACGCCATCAGTAGCTAATAAAATCAATAATTTCCGTTCTTCAATTTCATGTTGTTTATCACGAAGTACTCGTCGTAAAACGGGTACGATCGGTGTTGGACCTGATGGTGGAATGGCAAATACGGGCACTAATTCTTCCGAATTTCGAACATGAAAAATCGGTTCACGATTAAGAAAATAAATGTCAACGCCATCAGGATCGAAAACACTCGCTAAATCGACAACAATCGAAACAGTTTGTTTTAATTCATCCCCTAGAATGAATTCATTGTTCAAGTACGTATTCTTATTCGTTTCTTGGTCTTACATCGTGATGGCATTTTATCAAATGGGCCGGAAAGATCGCCTATGAACAAGAAAAAAAAAGAATTGAATTGAATTAAATAAAATTGATTTAATTAAGAGCAATTATTCGTCCGAGAAAATTCAATTTACCAAGCGGAGCATTCATTGAACCCGAATCATCACAGATAAAAACGATTTCAAAACCTTCAAGAACACGTAATTTCGTTGCAAATGTATGATTAACTAAATTAAACAAACAATTATGTCTATCAATCGATTATCTTCTTGTTTATTATTTCGTTTTTACTTTCATAACGACCAACTAATTGTTCGAAATCAGCCATACGTTCTTCCGTTGGTCGATAGTAATTCATTTGATTGACATTAGTTTGCATAGATGTCTGATAGGATGGTGGCGGTGGTAGTTGCATAGTCGTTGAATATCGCTGTGCATTCATATGTATTTGTGTATATATATATATATATATGATTAACAAAGGAATGTAAAACTATGTGTTAGATTGAAATGATGATTTTAGTCTAATTGACTATTCATTTTGTATATAGAACATTCTCGGAATCTAAAGAAGCGGAAAAAGAAAGAAAAGACGAGAGATGAAATTTTATTTGCATTCGAGCGGAAGATCGATAGCAGTAAAGAAATGATGAGGGCTTCGTTTCCTTCCCACAGACCAATTGTCACTCGATCTACTTGAAGTGTCGTTCTTCTAGCATCTTCCTTTAATCATCATTTATGTTAATGAAGAAAAAATACAACAAAAACACATAACAACCTCCGTTTTTTCCCTCTCTTTAAACAAAATAGAAGAAAAAAAAAGGACGGCAGAAAGAGGGAAACAATAACAATGAAGACAATACCATAAAGACGATGAATAAATCTCACATTTATGAATAAAACAAGAAGTTCTCTTAGTCAACATTGAATTCTTTCCGTTTTTTTTTCTTCTTACACTCTATCGATCGTCGATCATTGAGAATGAAAACAAGGAGAAAAAAAATCTCTCAATCGTTTTTTTTCTCTTTCGTTCTTTTAGCTTTTCTCTTCCTATTTTATTTTTTTTTCGTTAGTAGTACATGTTACTTAGTTAGAATAATGTGAACACATGAATAGAAAAAAAAACAACAACAACAAGAGCAAACAAAAGAAGAAGAAGAAGAAACATAAGTCGTTCACGATATGAATAGTATAGAACCAGAACAAAATTAAACAGATTGTTGAAGTTTGACAAAAAAAAACGAAAAGAAACACTACAATTGTGTATAACAGTGATATACATGACACTTATAATACGATCTCCTGAGACGAAAACACACATATACATACGACAGAAAAGAAAATCCTAGTTATAATAATAACAACAACAGAAGCAGAAAAAAAACCTACATGCAACTCCGAGTGTACTCATTTTTCTTTTCTTTCTTGCTTTTATTTTTTCGCTTTCAGCATTCGTTACCTACTTCCGGACTTTTTTTTTCTTTTAACAAACTGAAATTAAAAAAGAAAACAAATTTTTTGTGCTTTACAATATATGAATTACACAATAATAGAACACGAATAGAAAATACATCAACAAGAATTTTGTACACTGTTTTTTCTTTCTTTCTTTCTTTCTCTTTTTTGCAATACTATGAAATCGATTTTCGTATGTAAAAATTTTTCTCATGATTTATCTCTTTTGTTTCTTTGTCTCGGTTTTCTCTTCTGTGCGGATCTCTTTCTTTTCTTGAGCAACGAATAAACGGTAAACAAAATATAGATATCATAACAAAAATCTCTTCAAATATAATCATCAAGCTTGACAAGACGAAGACACATTGTCTAGACGCAGGCATATATCAATGTTAATCGGTTAGATAGATAGATAGATATGTATATGTATATACAGAAGGAGATATGAGAACGACCACTGTCACATAGTGAAGAAAAAAACCAAAAGCAACTAACTAAGCTTGTGTATGAATAAGATGAAAAATAACAAACAAACAAACAAACAAAAACTGATGAAGGAAAACGCTGAAGAAGAAGAAGAAGAAGAAAAAACAAACGAAACGTGTGTGAATCAAAAAGAAAAATAATGTATTTTAATTGTCATATGGTGTTAAACCATTGCTATTAGTCGATGACATCGAACCTAGATCGGCATTTTTATTAAGATATTTTTCTAATTTCGTTATAATATGTTTTCCATAGGTGAATTTACGAAGGGATTGTATATGAGGACGAACTTTTTGTAAGATAATTTTACGTTGATTTGATTCAGCTATATCAATCATCTAGTAAAATGAAAAATTTTTTGTTAGCAAAAAAAATTTCGTTTCTATTTTTTTTCTCTCGATTCTCTACTTTTTGTACGACATAATTTGCAAATTGATCTTTCATCATTGTTAACAAAGCACTATTAGGTCTGAAAAAACAAACAAAAACATCGAATGATTTCGCTTTGATTCGACACATACCCATCACCGGCCGAAACAACTTCGTCGATTAACTGTCGTTTCTCATCTCGACTTGCAAAAGTTACACATTTTTCGACGACATTACTAAAAAAAAATGCCAAGACAATGAGATCATTTTCTAGTTCTTTTTTTAAAATTTTTATTACCTAGCAAATTTATGTTGTGATAATTGTAAAACACGTCCACTAATCGCACTTATAATTCGACTTCGATCTTCTTGTTTACCATGTTCTAACACATGTTGTATAACATAATTTCCATATTGATCTTGAACAAGATTTTCTAATTCATTATGTAAAATATCTAAGATCGGTCGTGTTTGACTTTCTTTACAATTTTCAAGAATACGTTGTATAACTCGGCAACCGTACGGATGTGTTGACAACGAATACACTTGTCGTGTAACATCGCGTATAATAAATTCAATACTTTCACTCGTACAACATTCGATACATTTTTGTATGACATGATTACCATTTTGATCTTCAATACAACGAACAATATTTCCTTCGAGTTCACGTGCTATTATCAATTGATGTTCAGCTGATAGGGATTCGACAGCTTTCTGTATGACACGACAACCGTACATTTGCAATGCAAGTGTAAGAACATTGCCGCGTATACGTTGAGCGAGATAAGCTTTATGATCAGCTGTACCGAATTCGAAAAATTTTTGTATAACATAATTGCCAAATACATCAGTCATTAGTTGTGATGCATTGGGAAGAATTTCTTTGAAGACCATATCTTTTTCGGCAATTGTTGCACGTTCAAGTTTCTGTTGAATAAATCTCGAACCATGTTGATCCATAGAAAATTCCGTAAAATGACCAGTAACATCACGTAATTGTAGATTTGGCATTCGACTATTACGAAAATCATCTAAGAGTTTACTTCGTGTCACATTTGAGTCACGTGTCGACGGATTACCATTGGCATTATTACCGCCAAAGAGATTCGGCGGATAGTAGCCTGGTAATGTCGCATTTATACTTCCAACACTACGACGACCTGTATAGATTTCACCACCATTCGACATCGATGGTTGATTTTGATTGGTTGCTGTTGTTGATGCGTTCGATGGTGGAAAAAATCGAGCACTAGGAAAGATATTATCGTAGGTTGTTGTATTCGATGTGGGTGGCGGTGTTGTCATTGTTGGAAGAAGATTACCATAGGCTGGAGATGGTGGTAAACCACTCATTTGACCGTGAAACATAGACGCTTGCTGTTGTTGTTGTTGTTGTTGTGATTGAGGGGCTTTAGGAAAACGAGTGAAATCATCACGACGTTCGGCACTCAAGACATAAGTATCAGTGAATGAATTTCCAAGTGAACTGCCCACTGAACTACTGTAGATCCCGCCTTGATTATTTGTATTCATCGGCATTGATACTTGTGGTTGATATAAATGAAGAGCCGATGAGCCGGTCGGTTGACGAGATTGCTGCATCATTAGATTCGGATCCATATACGGCGGAGAAGCAGCTGCAAAAAATGGGAAATTAACGGGTGTTTGTCCAGGTCGAGACATGTTGATGAATTGTGTCGGTTGATTTGGTTGTGATGTACTCAAAAGATCGGCTGCGTTCGACGGTGTTAACGGTCGATTAGGATTTGTTTTCGATTGTAAATCATTGTTTAATGTTTGTTGTTGTGCGAGCATAGGTTGCGGTGGTTGTTGTTGAAACATCATTGGTTGAGGTATACTTGACCAAAATGGTCCCTGATGAAAATTTGCTAATGATTGTAGGTAATTATCCGGATTTGTATTGAGAATATATTGATTCGATGCTGAACCGTATGGCGTCTGTTGATTTGATGATTGTTGTTGAGTTGGAAGCCATGACATTAATGATTGTTGAGCGAAATTGGCTAGTTGGGGATCTTGTTGTGCTGACGCGGTTACTTGAGGATTGAATGCCGATAGAATCGATTGACTTTCAAGGGATTGTGGTTGAATTAATGTATAATCATATGCTTGAAAATTAGTTTGACGCGGATCAAGATCGTACATATTGGCTTGCTGAGGAAGCATTTGATAGGGTGTCTGATAAGGTTGTTGTTGCTGCTGTTGTTGCTGTTGCTGTTGTTGTTGATAGAATAACATTTGTTGTTGATAAGGTATAGGCACAGATGCTGATGGCATGCCATTGATCATTGAATGTGCCGATGCTAAACCATTATCATGTGGATCACCAGTTTGTTCAAGTGTTTCATTTGTTGAAAGATTTTCATTTGGATTTCCATTGGTTAGATCCGGATTGATTTGTCCAGGTGATACATGCGGAGTTACTTTTCGATTTGCACTCAGTGTTTCATCGGTCTTAACATCATCGACATGATAATCTTTCGATTGTTCGAGACCTTTTTTATCATTATCACTGTCATTCTATTAACAAACAAACAAAATATGTTTTCAATCGAGTTCGGTTTGTTGTTAAACATACATAGATTTTCATTGTTTGTAAACGTTGCGAAACATCTTTGATTGTCGAATCTTTAACACGTGGTGAATTATCACCTTCTAAGATATTAATACACATATTAACACCGAGATTGGCTGGATCCGTTGATTTAGGAGAAAAAACAGCACTATGCGATTCGGTATAACCTGCTGTGAGATCCAAGGATCGATTTGGCATATTAATCGGTTGTGAAACCGAACGTTCTTCGAAAAAGAAAAGAAAACAAACAAAATCGATACAATTCAATCATTTGAATTTACCATTTGAATTATAATCTGTGTTATTTTGTGATGACCACATATTCGTAGAAAATAACTAGAGAAAAACAATGTTATTGTTGTTCAAAAGCTAGAAAATCTCGAAGTTCATTACGTACTTATTGATGTGTGTGTATGTGTGTGTATAGAAAATAACAAATTGAAAACGAGCACTTGTTTGACCAAAATAATACAAAAGACGAAAATGTGAAATGAAACTGCTTGAAAAATACGAATCAGCCGGGTTTGAAAAATCAATCAAAGTTTTACGTATTTATATGTATAATGTATTAGTCGCTTGTGTTTTACTTGAAGATATTTCTTTAATTACATAGGTACAAAAAAACGTCGGTCAACATATCAAAGACACCGAAAACAGAAACAGGAATAGATAGACAAGGTTTATGTACACTATGAACAAAAGAAAACAACAAATTTGATGTTAATAGCGACCACAAATCGAATCAATCGTAAGAATTTATAATAACCAAACGTATAAAGAATAATACACAATATCGAAAAACTCGTAAACACTTAACATATCAAGAGAAACATAACGTATATTTTGCTTATGTTCTTTGTGTACTCGACCGCCATGAGATCGATATATTACCTTCGGATAGGATTTTCAATGACTTTCGATAGATAGATTTTTTGACTCGAATAAATTTAAAGAAATAATTGATAAAAATTTCTTTTTAAAATTTTACAAATATTTAAACTGAGAATTTAAGAAATAATCGAATGTTTAACAAATGTTCTAACGATCTTCGCAATTTTCTAAACAAAAGAGGTCGCTATTTAATAGACAACAAAAAAAAAACACGTCCACATCATCAGTAAAAAACAATTTGATTGCTGAGGTTGTTCTTCGTCTCCTCCATTCTCATTACACTTCGGATAATTGTTTATTTTTTTAATGCAAAAAAAAAGAAACTTTCGGTTGTCAAAGTGATGCTTAACTCCCCCCCAAAAAAAGCGAAAAATTATTCAACTTTGCCTGTATGCTTAACTTACCCTAACGATTATTGCGTTGTTCGTATTCAATCAAACTATCGTATGACGATGATATATAGTAGTTTTAGTAGACGAAAAAAATAACAACAACAAAAACAAAAATAACGCTTTAGTCATATGAATCATATGAATATTTTCACCATCGTTTTCATAGGTGAAAATACAACGCATTTTGCTTATCTATCAGCGTCATTGAAATACCAAACTGACAGTCAGAAGTGGAGAGAAGAAGAAACTGAAAGAATGCATGAAATTAGACGTGAGTGAGAATAAAAATCGTTTATTATTTTCTTGACTAAAAAATAATTGTAAGAAAAAACGAAAAATATTCAATTGATCTGTAATTGTGATATATCAGCTTTGTCTAAATATAAACCCCATTTTTTGAAAATTTGTGGTTCGACTTCGCCATAAAAATAGAATTTCAGGGCTGTAATTTGTAAAACATAACCCGGTTGAGTTTTCTGAAGTATAATAACATTACCAATCTCTCGTTGACATGTTGCTTGTGGACAAATAATTTTACCTATTATCGAGACAAATTCAAAACTTGAATGCAAATAAAATACTATATTACTATCACGTGTTTGCGGCGGTTTGACATGCGATTCAAAATAAGGATCGACACAGACAACTGTTGAACCTTGAAGGCGTAAATTTGTACCTGCACAAAGGTATTCATTACAATAACGACAATGAATGTTCTTTGCTGACGATTTCTTCGTCGGAAAAATCGGAGATGTTGGTGTTGAAGTATTACTTATCGGTGTAGTCGTATATATCTCTTCCTGTTTTGAAAATAGAACAAATTCGATTCATTGAAAGGTAATATTTAGTATTACTTGTTCTTTTTTAACGAGTTTTCTGAATATTTTTGGATCTGTTTGTCGCCATTCTTGAAGAGCTCGTTTCATATCTTCTTCTCGTTTACGATTAGTATTTTCTCGTTGCATATTTATTGATCCTTGAAATTTTTTTCAGAAAAATAAAATAGATCGATTGTTTCATTCGTCTGTTAACTTACCACTTTCCGTAAGAAGAAAACATTTACTTTGCGGAGCTCGAGCTCGACCTCGGCCTTGAACGGCACCGATCTCATTCGAAACAAATTCATAACGAATTACATACGAACATTCAGCTACATCGATACCTTCTTGAGCAACATCTATATCGAAAAATAAAAATATTAGAAGCAATCAACGACGTTTTTCAACGAACAAACCAGTTGCAACAAGAAGATTTGTTATCCCTTAAAAAAATATCAATAGTTGAATAAATTAAAACTTTGAATAGAAAACCTTGTCGAAAATGTTTTAATACAGCTGCTTGCAAAGTGCCTGGTAAACAAAGTTGTTCAGCTGGACCTTGACCAGTAAGTTGGTCAGCAATGATTTTATTTTCTTTGATTTCTGGTTGTTCATTGAGAAATTTCTTCAATGAAAATGCATGAAACTTCGTTCGAACCAACACTAAACCTATTATAATAATTACACAAAAGTTAAAATCATGTTTTCTTATTATTATTATTACGTTCTACCTCGAGAATTGCTCGTGTGCAACGCAGTAATTAATGAAATGAGTTTTTTCAATTTGCTCTTCACGACCGATGAGCTTGACATTTGCACTTTTGCAGTTTGTAGAAATTCATTGATTTTTTCTTGACAAAATTGATCGAATGGTATTGGACTAGACGCCATAGATACTTTGAGTTTATCTTCAAGCCATTCTATGCATTCATTCAATGGAAGATCATCGTAGTACCACAAAAAGCGCTTTAAAAAAACAAACCAAACTATCATTTAAATCGATTAGACATATTTTTTATACGTTTAGTGTTAACAAATAATCTGTACCAACGATAGCATCCTGGTCATTATCCGTTACTGCTTTTCTATGTTTGTCGCCGACTACATTGGCTAATTTCTGATTATCCATTTTAATAATATTGATACCCAATCGACTAGCAATCGAATGCATAACATCGTTTTTAAGTTTCAATACAATCGGATCATTTTCTTGTTTCTCAACCGAAACCATCGTATCGGCAAGGGGTGTATTCGTTGATCGACGAAGTTCGTCTTCTTCTGGACCAGGTTCAATTGCACCAACAGTCAAACAATCTAAATTTGCGCAAAGATGAACCAAATGTTCGAATGCACTCGCTCTCGATCCGCTACCAACACTTCCAGTTCTATTATAAACAAAAAGAAATAATAATAATTAGCAACATAAATCAATCGATCGATTTCGTCTTTTTACAAAGCAATAATCTGCGGAACTTTTGAGCCTGATAATTTCAATCGATGATAATGTTTCATCATTGAATTCGTTGGATGATCATCATCACAATGATGACATTCTATCAACAACAACAACAACAACAACAGATTTTTAGATTGTCGAAATTATTTTATCAATCAAACCGTCGATTATAATCAAATCAAATTTATCTAAACTTGTATGTTTTAATTCGATAAAATTGACGAATTTTTGTACTGTGAAAAAGAAAATATCGGAATTTTCATAGAGATCCTTGAATTTGTCTCCAGATTGATTTTCAATTTTTTGCAAAATTCTTTTTGTGTCATCGATAAAAACTTTTTCAAATGCTTCACATTGTTGTTCAACAAGTGCTCGAATGGGAACAAGAAACGCAACTTTAAATCGTCGAGTTGATTGCGAGTTCACAGTTGGCAATGAAAGAATATGGAAAAATTTAGCTACAAGACCTGAGACCTAAATTTCAGACTAAATAAAAAACAAAAACGATTCTTCAGATAGCTTACAAAGGTTTTTCCGGCGCCCGTTTGTAGACAAACAAGAGTATTTTGTTTTCTCAATGCCATTTGTATCATACGAAGTTGATACGGCCGAGGAGTAAAATTTAATCGAAGTAATTTTTGTACAATTTGCGGCGCACTTGGATCAATATTATCCGCTGTAAATTTCTCATGTTTCGACCAATCGTAAACCGGCTCTTCTTTGGGAAGAAAGTTTTCTTTAACATTAATCGTTGTGACTTGTTTGTATTCTGGTTTTTCATTGCATTTCAATATTGCGCCGTTTAAATATTTCTTTGCTACTGAAATAAAATCTTCGAATTCTTGTTCAGTTAAATCATTGCGAAGAGTTTCAAGAATATCGAGTTCATCCTGTGATAATTCATCAAAATTTTCATGGACTTGTTTTGTTTTCACTTGTTTATGTCCTTCGTCATGTGTCTGTTGACAATTTTCACATTGATCTTTTCCACATTGTGCACAAGCTTCAACAGTTGTAAAATTTTGACATGTTTCACATTGATTAACATCAGTAAATGACGATAAAAGTTTCGAAACTGGATGTTTAACTGGCAAATATGAATAGCATTCAATTTGATATTCTTCTAACGGCTTATCACAAGTTGGACAACGAGATTTCTCTCGATGATTTTGAAGTATTGCTAAACAAAACGAACATTTTCAAATTTGAGAAAATTTCAAATTGAAATTCAATACTTGATAGGCAATCTCGGCAGATAGTATGAGTACATTTCAATTCAAATGGTTCTTTCAATCGATGTTTACATTTTGGACAACGTATACTTTTATAGATGTGTTCATAATCCATCTAAAACCTATACACTACATTACTTTAAGTTAAAATTACGAGAGAAAGCAAAAACAAAATGTTCTAGTTTTATTTATTTCAAAGTTTATTCCGGTTTTTTTGTTTGAAAATCTAAATATTTTCGATAGCCATACATATCATTTTCAATATCTTCCTTTCGTATATTTCGTTTATGATAAAATACTTCAGCAACTTCGGCCGTCAATGGGTCATATTTCGATTGAGCAACAGCTCGAACATAACCATCAATAATATAAAAAGCAACAAATTTAAATTCGTCATCTAAATCACCATGAATAACAACATTATCCGGTTCACGTGTGTAGCCTGTATAACGAATTGTTGTCTTAGCATTCTGTGTTGTCCAATAGAACGGGACAGTATATAAATCCGTTTTCAATGGACGTGAACCGCCTTTCGTTTGACCGAGATAGTGATGTAAAATCGTATCAGCTGAAAGACGAAAAAAAAATAAGAAGAAACAATCGAAGATTTTGTTTTCTATTTACCAGCTTGATGGCCAGTTGAACAAGCCATTTGCCAATGTTGACAATTGACTTCATCGAGATTAAATACACGCAATGGATATTTACAAATATCACCAACAGCAAGAACATGATCGACAGACGTTTCAAGACGATCATTGACGCGAATAAAATGATCATCTGTCATTTCGATGGGTGAATTTTGATATAATTCGGTACAAGTTTCGCTGCCAATAGCAACAAGAACAAGATCGCATGGAATCGATTCACCTGTTGCCAATTGAACAAATTTAACCATACTATGTTCACCCTGAAGATAATAGCAAAAAAATGCAATCGAATATCAAATCGAATAACGAACTGTTAATTCAGTAACGTGAGCTTCCGAATAGAATTTTGCTCCGTTTTTCTCATGAACTTTCTGCAAAGCTGTTGACACTTTCTCACCGAAAATACCTGCAATGAAGATTTATCAATAATTTGTATTTTTTTTTCTCTTTCTCTAGTTTACGCATCATTGGCGCTTTTAAAAGCATAACAACGGAGACATTTTTCTTGTCAGCTTCTTCAGATTTGCCATCAGGACCAGTTAAACCTGTGGTTAACCATCCGCATAACTCCAAAGCAATAAATGAATCACCAATAATAACGATATTTTTCGTTTCCGGTGATTTGACTTTATCTAATCAAAAATTTTGTTTTATTTTTTGTTTTATTTGAAATCAATATTTTCCACTTACTAACGAGATTATTTGCATCTTCCATCGATCGAAGATAATAAACATTTCGAAGATCATGACCAGGTATTGATGATGGTAGTTTTCGTGAACGTAAACCAGTTGCTAGAACGAGATAATCATACTGTTCGGATTTAAGTTGTTTGCCAATAGTTTTATAAGTTAAATTCTTCGATATCCAATTGATATTTGTCACGTCTGTATCCAAAATTAAGTCGATTTTAGCTTTTTTGAAATAAGTTTGATCACGAAGAAGCAGATCTTGTGGTTTTTTCAATGGTTGTTTAGATAATTGAACCTATGAAAATGAAAAACAATGACTCATTCGAATGAAAAACTTTCGATTTGTATTTACACGATCATATGGTAAAGTTCCTTCGCGTGTAAAAAGAAGAATACGACCACGAAAACCATTCTGACGAAGCATATCGGCACATGTAAAACCGCCTAGAAAATCAAAACATGTTTTCCTTTGTGTTGTCAAAAGATTGAATCTCTACCAGCTCCAGCACCGATAATAGCAACGACGGGTTTCGATTCGACTTGAAGATCATCGGGAATTTTCGTTCGTTCGATTTGTTCGAGTTCTTGTTTTCGACCGACTAAAATCACTTGATCATCAACAAGTTCGACCGTATATTCTTTTCGAAAGAAAAACAAAAATTATTATTTCGATTGATTTCGCTTCTACTTGGTAAACTTCCATGACCAGGATGATCTTCAATATCACCTGTATCAACACGAAAGCATGCGCCATGTGCAAAACATCGAATACGATTGTTAATTAAAACACCTAGAAAAACGACTTTCAAAAAATGAAAAACAAAAAATATTTCACACCTTTAGCTAAAGGTAATTTGTAATGACAACATTTGCTTGAGTACGCATGAAATTTATTATCTTGCTTAACTAGAAGAACGCTCGTGTTGACAGATGATGTTTTTATTTCGAATTCTTTCATTTGTCCATTTTGTAGATCATCAATTTGACATAATTGATGACGAATTTGTTCATTCGATGTACTCATTCGTTTAGAATTCGTATAAAAACTCTGAAATTGAAATAATGAGCAACGTACCGGATATTGTTTAGATAATTTTGATATTAAAAACATTCGATTGTAGACGATAGATACGTTTTACTCTCTAACCTACGTACTGACATAAACATTAGATTATAAAGCGAACTGTTTTAGTAGAAATAGGTTGTCGTTATAGGATAGATAGTTGACATACGAAGAAAAATTTTGATTAGTTATGAGTATCGATAGGATAGATGGCGTAGTTATTCTATTGGAAAGAAATTATTCGATTACTGCTCATAATTGTGAGTAAATTCAAAATTGAGATAATTATTTCTATGTACAACTTATATTCGACCACCATTTCGATAGATTGTTGTTTAGGTAACCACCTCCTCGCATGGTTTGTTTAACAATTTTATTAATACATTTTCTTTTAACAACAAACAAAAAAAAATAGAAGAAAAGAGAGAGAAAGAGAAGAGAGCAAATCTGGTATAGAAAATGACTAGAGAATTTTTTTTATTATTCATATCGACAGCGTTTACCCCCATTGAGTAAATCTTGTCCATTAATTTCCTTAAAAGAGATTTTTAATAATTAACATTAAAGAATTATTTGATTTTTTTTTTATTTACAAAACAAGTTGGTTTCTGTTGATTATCGATTGTTTCATCATCTGATTCATCTCTATAATTAGCCGGAATTCTTGGTGGAGAATTCAAATGAGGCACATGAGTTGTAGCTACTGATGAAGTCTAGATAATAAGAAAGAAGAGAATCAATCAAATGATGTAAGACACACTAATTCTTTTATCAAACTTGGCTAAATAAACGTTTTAATGATGGAACAACAGTTGTTGTAGTCAATTGAGAATCATAATCGAATGGAAAAAAATTATTTCGATGAAAAGTTGCCGATGGATAATAACGATTTAAATCTAAAAGTTTGTTTTTTTTTTATTATTATAAAAGTTATTTAAGGAAAGAAAATTCGATTTGTACTACCATTTGACGTGTCTATAATTGGTCGTAGAGTTTGTTGTAATCGATCATAAGGCGAAAGTTCACTCTCATCATCGGAACTCGACGATGATTGATCGTTATTCTCATTGAAATGATTTCTTGATGGTGAAATGAATAGTGGATGTTGACGATGTTTTATGAGATATTGTGCCAAATGCCAATCATTTTCAGCTACAAATAAAAATAAATTTGTTCAATGATCTTTGTTTTTTTTTGCTATTCTATACATGATATCATTGCACCAAATAGTTCTTCAACTGTTGTTGGGAGTGTATTATCAATTGGAAGAAATTTTTGTAATAATTCAAGCATTTGTTTAACATATTTCGGTTTCATATTCGACGAAAGAATGACCCGAGTAAACTCGTCGATTGCTTGTCGACGAGTTAATTTCGATTGAGGATAGAGAGAAGTATTCATTTCTTTTCTCGTCTCAAAACAAAAAATCTAAAAATATTCACGAATGTATTTATTTGAATTCAATTAATTTTCTTCAAGATTTTCATCAGTATTCGGTAGACATTGTGTCCATTCAATGAGTTCATCGACTTCATCGTTTTTTATTAAATTAGGAGAATTTTCTCGAATAACTTCAGCATGTATTGAATAGTTGTCGATTAGATCTGTTCGACTATTAGCTTCAGTAACAACGAGTGCTCGTTGATCGGATTGAGACAAACTCATTTGTGACACTTCAGCTAATTTACGTCCACGTTCATCATTTGTCAATCGACCGTATTTAAGTCTTTCAAATTGTAAAGCTCGATCATCCAATTGTCGTGCTAAAAATTTCGAAATATTTTTCTATCTGTTTCATTTTTTCATTTTCACTCTACCGAGTTCATTGGCATTTAAAGCTAAATGTTGTGCTTGCAGTTTTGGTTGTAAACTTAATTGATTAAGTAAAAGATTTTCTTCGCTTGGACTCGCTTTTGACGTTGCTATGCCTTTCCATGTATTTAAATAATCTTCGAATGAAACTCGTTGATTGAGCGTTGCCGCAGTTGTTGTTGGCTGTTGTGTTTGACGTCGTGCACCGCCCACAGGAATTCGTAAATGTGCTCGATTACCATTTCCTTGTAATGCTACGATTTGTGTTCGATTTTGATTCGCATTTTCTTCATCGATTAATTCCAACAAATGTTTACTTTTTTCAAGTGAATCATTGACAATCGCTTGATAATCATTCGAACGATATTTTAACATACGCATAGCATCCGAATTAATAATCGTTTTTGGATTAGGCATAATAAAAACATTGGCTAATTCATCGAATAATGCTCGTAATGTATATCGTGAACTCCATTTTTCTGTTAGATTTAAACAAACACGACCTGTTATAGGATCGACATTTGGATGATACGGTATATGCATAGGATCGAATTGAAGAATCGGTGGTTGTATATTGTATGTATCATAGAATGTGCAAAATACTCGAAACATACAACCATACCACATTGAAATTTTAATGGGACGAAGAAATAAGATTAAATCAAAACAATTATCGTCGATGAGTGGCTCAATATCGATGCCATCGACTGGATTGTTATCTAATAGATAGAGATCACGTTTAATCAATAAATAAGCACGGGAATGCATTATCTATGACTTAATACTGAAAACAAACAAAATAAAAAAAACGAGAGAGAAATTTGTCTGCGTATGTGCGTTTTTCTTCAGCACGAGAAAATCGAATGTTTGATTTGTATCGTTGCTTTGAATAACGACAGAAAAGAGAATTTTTTTTCAATTTATTTTTTTCTTCTTCTTCTTTTCTTCTTCTATTACAATGTTGGCTTATGAAATACCAATCAGAAAATGGCTCCACCTCTGTTAACACAAACAAACTCAAGTATTTCGATTATTCATATCTTTTATCGTGCATAATCAATTAATTATTCAAACGTTGTCGTTTTTTGTTAGAGAATTAGTGCGATTTATGATTGATTTTCTTTTGTTGTTTGTCTCATCACTTGTCTTGTTACGTTACAGACAAAATAAGGAGGGATAGGAGAGAGAGAGAGAGAAAAACCAACGATAGAGATGATAAAACATTGTATTGCCGCAAACGAACAAAAGGCTAAAGAGAAGAGAGATGAAGCTATAACGACGACGAAGAGAGAATCTTCAAATAGAGATCGTTTACTTCTCTTCAATGTGTATATGGCCGATTTATCATTGTGGCGTGTTGTACTCTGAGTTATTTTTGCTTTCTTTTATACGCTTCTTTCTTCATCCATCGGCCTTATTCTCCTAATGATGTTCTGCATATACATCCATATACACATACATCTATATGTATAGATATATATACTATAAGGAAACTACATAAGAAAAAAATAGAAGAAAAAAAAGAAGAAGAACGAAAGAGGACAAGACGACGAGTGAAGGAAAAGATTAGAACATGAGCAGACATTTAGATACATAGGTATACAAGTATATCGTTGCCGTTCGAGAAAGGGGTAGTTTTTATGCTACGTCGACGCGTCTTTCTAGTCTAAGTACACATACAGATCGAACATCTGTCAGTAACAAAGATCATCTTAATTCCTCGTTTTTCTTCTCTCTCTCTCTCTTCCTTTTTCTTATTCTCGGATGGGGTGCGTTGTCGCTTTTTTTGTTTGTTACTTTTTCTCTTGTTTCTTCTCTATCCAATTTATAACGAGTTGTTCGTCAATAACAAATCTATATACATCTACAATATTCTCTCCTCAACGAGCCTAAACAGAGTAGTCTATCCATAATGCATTGCAATTTATCTCTCGATCAAAATTTGTTTTTTGTCCTTTGCTCAACAACAGACAAAAAAAATACGTAGAAAAGAAAAACAAAGTAACCTATATTCGCAATCGATGATATTTTGCGAAAATCAACAGGAAGTAAGAATATCAATTGTAGGCATTTTTTTCTCATTTTATCATTAGGATTTATTTATCTGAATATGTTTTATTGTACCCTTCATGGCATTGATTGAAGATGATAGAATATGTAAGAAAGAGCTACAGAGAGAGAGAGAGAGACAGGACATGAGAAAAAAAAGAACACTACCACTAACAACAACCAACTGTCTTATGTTTGTTACCGGTCAATCAAATTAGCTTTTGTATGTTTCAGTTTTTATCATCTTAACCTATTTAATTTGATTATCACGCATATGTCTCGCGTAGTTTATTTTGAAAGAGCTTAGCGAACGAGTTTTCGTTGTTTTCATTGAACAAGAAGACAAGACAAGAAGAAGAAGAAGAAGAAAGTCGATTGTAGAACATACTATTCATTCTGTTCGCATGATTGGACTAGACAATTAACACATATGAATAATATTCAACCTCAAGCATATTTCTATGATTATTTCAGATGTACTTTGTAATTGGTATTATTGCTGGATTTTAATCAAATAAACAAAATGAGTGGATATTATTATCAAGATACCAATGGATACAATGAAATGCAACAATATCCGGGTGGATATTCACAACAAAATTCAATGGATGAATATATGGCACCGGAAGAAGAATGGGAACGTGAAGCTGTATTAGATCCAGCTTGGGAAAGACAACAGAAAAAGGTTTATTTCGTCTTTTTTTTTGTTAGATTTGAGAGTATATCGAGTCTTTATGTAGACATTTACTGCTTGGTGTAATTCACATCTTCGTAAAGTTGGAACAGCTATTGAAAATATTGAAGAAGATTTTCAGAATGGTTTGAAATTAATGCTTCTATTAGAAGTTATTTCCAATGAACAATTAGTTAAACCTGACCGAGGACGAATGAGGTTTGAATATAAACAAGTCGAATTCGAATTGAAATCGTTTTTTTTATTTTTCGTTAGATTTCATCGAATTGCAAATGTAAATAAAGCCTTAGATTTTATCATGAGTAAAGGTGTTAAATTAATGGTCGGTGCTGAAGGTACACACGAGTTATATTTCAATCGAATAGGAAAAATTCAAATTTTCTGATTTTTAATTTCTAGAAATTGTCGATGGAAATTTAAAGATGACATTAGGCATGATCTGGACGATTATTTTACGTTTTGCTATTCAAGATATTTCTGTTGAAGGTAAAGACGAAGAAAAAAACAAAAAACACAGAATTAAAAATTATTCTTATTTTCATTTAGAAATGTCGGCTAAAGAAGGTCTATTATTATGGTGTCAACGTAAAACAGCACCATATAAGAATGTTAATGTTCAAAATTTTCATACGAGGTTAATTATTTCGAAAAGAAAAACTTTTCTATTCATTCATTATTAAATTTGTTTATGATTTTAGTTTCAAAGATGGTCTTGCTTTTTGTGCACTTATTCATCGACATCGACCTGATCTACTTGATTATAATAAATTAACTAAAGTAAATTCATGAAATGATTTTGTTTTATTTGGCATTTCCAATCAATCATTTAGGATGATCCATTAACAAATCTTAATCTTGCATTTGATATCGCTGAAAAACATTTAGATATTCCTAAAATGTTGGATGCCGAAGGTGAGTAAAATAAATACAATGAAGAAAAAAACGAGCATAAACTTTGTCAATCAAAAAAACAACAACAATTCATGATTAGATATGGTTAATACGGTTAGACCAGATGAAAAATCAGTGATGACCTATGTCAGCGCATATTATCACGCCTTTGCTGGCGTTTATAAGGTTTTTAAAGAGAAAATGAATTTGCTGTGAGCATGAATGATGTTTGTATGTGTGACATTGAAGAGAATTCTTGCTGCATGATGCTTCCCTGTTTATTGTTATGGATTTATTTTGTTTTAGAAATCTATAGCAGCATAAAAGCCGATGAAAAAGTTGTTATGACATATGTTTCATCGTATTATCACGCTTTTTCGACATCACAAAAGGTTGGCATGATGCATGACTAATCTCTACGAAACGAAAATAGTCGAGATATATTTGTTTTTTTTCTATTATATTGAAAATCAATATTTTTAGGCTGAACAAGCAGCTAGTCGAATATGTAAAGTATTGAATATCAATCAAGAAAATGAACAAATGATGGAAGAATACGAACGGTTAGCATCGGATTTACTCGAATGGATCAAACAGAAACGTCCATGGTTAGAAAATCGTCAGACAGATAATACTCTTCCGGGTACACAAGCAAAATTAGGTGAATTTCGTGATTATTGTCGATCACAAAAGCCACCGAAACTATCGGACAAAGCCAAACTTGAAACAGATTTCAATACATTACAAACACGTCTTCGATTATCGAATCGACCACCGTTTACTCCTACTGAAGGCAAATTAATTGCTGTATGAAAAAGCGCACAAACTTTTCGATAGTGAAAAAATGTTCGATGTTTTATTTTTAGAATATTGTCGATGCTTGGAAAGGTCTTGAATTAGCTGAACGAGGTTTTGAAGATTGGTTATTACGAGAATTACGTCGGTAAGGAGAATCATTTTCATTTACAACAATTTTTTAAAAAAAAATTTTTCATTAGACTCGAACGTCTCGATCATTTAGTGAAAAAATTTCAACATAAATGCGAAATTCACGAAGAATGGTCAGATGGTAAAGTCGATCTTTTACAATCGACTGATTTTAAACATTGTTCATTGAATGATCTTCGTGCTCTATCACGTAAACATCTCGCATTCGAAAGTGATCTTGCAGCACATCAAGATCGAGTCGAACAAATTGCAGCCATAGCACAAGAATTGAACGTTCTCGGTTACGAGCAAATTCAAGATATTAATCAACGTTGTCAAAAAATTTGCAACGAATGGGATCAATTAGGTGATCTGACGAATAAACGACGTGTTGCTATCAACGATGCCGAACGTATTGTTGAACGAATCGATAGTCTATTTTTGGAATATGCAAAGAAAGCAGCACCGTACTTAAATTGGCTCGATGGAGCACGAGAAGATCTTGTCGATATGTTTTTTATTCATACTCTTGATGAAATATGCGGTATTTGAGTTTTATTTTCTTGCACATAGGAAAAAAAGCACGAACTATTGTGTTTTTTTGTTAAGGTCTAATTCAAGCACATAATCAATTCAAAGCTACATTAGGTGATGCCGATGCTGAGTATAAGAATATTCTTCGTCTTGTTAATGATGCTCGACAAATGTGCCAAGATAATGGTCTTGAAATCATGACAAATCCTTATACAAATATTCAATCGGATGTAATTCTATTTAAAACTATATCAATTGAGATTTAGAACTATTTTGTTTTTTGTTTTCTAAAGGAAATTTCAACAAAATGGAATGAAGTTCAATCGCTTGTTCCTCAACGTGATCAAGATCTTCAAGCTGAATATCTTAAACAACAACAGAACGAACGTCTTCGTCTTCAATTTGCTCAGAAAGCGAATGTTGTCGGTCCATGGATCGAACGACAACATGAATTACTTCAACAATTAACTGTTCAAGTTATTGGTACACTTGAACAACATCAAAAGAAACTCGAAGCTATGGAAAATACTGTTCATCAATATCGACCACATATCGAAGAATTAGAAAAATACAATCAACAAATACAAGAATGTATGATTTTCGAAAATCGTCATACGCCATATACAATGGAAGTCATACGTGTTGCTTGGGAACAATTGAATACACAATTAACAAGACAAATAGCTGAAATTAAAAATCAAATCTATACTTTGGAAAAGAAAGGCATTAGTGAAGAACAGATGAACGAATTTCGAGCGGCTTTTGCTCATTTTGATAAGAGTCGTTGTCGTATGTTATTTCATTGATTTGATTTTTTTTCTCACGAATTCTCTCTCTCTCTTAGGTCGACTTGATCCCAAAGAATTTCGAGCTTGTTTAATTGCTTGTGGTTATAATATTCGCGATGATCGACAAGGTGACGTCGATTTTCAACGTATTATGGCCAATGTTGATCCAACTCAAACAGGTTTCATTACATTTGAATCCTTTTTGGATTTCATGACACGTGAATGTTCGGAAGAAGACAGTGTCGATCAATTAACACTTGCATTTAAAACATTATCCGGAGATAAAGTATTTTCATTTTGAATCAATTGTTTGATTTGATTTGATTTTCTGCTTTCGTTTTAGCCTTATATAACAGCCGAAATTCTTAAACGAGAATTACCAGCTGAACAAGCTGACTGGTGTATGCAACGAATGAAAACATTCATTGGCTCTGATAATGTACCTGATGCATACGATTACAAGACATTTTCATCTGCACTCTACGGCGAATCGGATCTTTAAATATATAGACATTTTATTTTCTTTTTATTGATTATTTGTTTGTTTGTTTGTTTTTTTAATGTCCGTTTGTACCTCATTGTGCACTTGACTGATACAAATTGCTTTAATCACAGCAAACTAATCATTTTCCCGTTTGAATACATCTTCTTCATATAAATGTTCTAGGGAAACAAAACCTTTTTTTCGTCTTTTTTTTCTCTCCTCGAAGTTTTGTTTTTTTTTAAATTTCTATTTCAATGTACTTTTCGATTTTTTTCTGTTCGTTGATTATTGACGTGCTTAAATTTGAAATGAAAAGAAATCAAACAAAAGACTTGCATTTTTCTCCTTTTTTTTTATTGAATTCGTGAAAAAAAAGGAAAATTTTCTCGAGGATAAGTAAATACGATACATTGTGTATGTATGAAGAAAGTACTTCGAATTTTGATCAATTATTTCAAATGAATAACAATACAAGACGGTTGAATCAAACCGAAATAGCATCTAATGAGGATGTGATCGGTGCAATGATATATACTATTGTTGTTTTATTATGGTATTGGTTGAGTATTGTTTTTTTACTTGGAATGGAAGCAAATAAATCAAGTGGCGATACGATTGACGATCCCGAGAGACAATTGTTTACTCGAAGTTTTCGAGAGAAAACCAATACGAAAAAAATCTTAGGTAAAATTTTAGTTCGAAAACAAACAAGATTTCGTTGTTTTCTTTTAGAAGAATTAGTAGACAAGAAAAAACGTGATAAACTTTGGGATATCTACTTAGATAAATCGAAAGATATGAGAGATCGATCAAGTCAAGCAGAAAAACTTCGTATAAGAAATATTCGACGACAGATAGCGAATATAACTGAATTAGAAAGACCGATTCGTGTTCGACGTCGATCACCGGACGATCAACGAATACTCGAACAATGGAAAGCCACAGTTAACTGTACGAGAATTAATGAAAATTGCCCATGGGCTATTCAGAAATTAATGATTCGAAGGCAACTACGTCGACAACGATATTGCAAAGATTATGTCGAACTAAGAAAATCATCTGTTCCATAGAAATAAATCGTTACTATTTATCATTGTCACACATATAATTTTCAAGTATAATTTCAATCAAAATTAATTTGACATTGATGTCAATATTATTTCTGATTTGTGTAGCTAGATAAATCAATATCCATCCAAACAAATTCTCTAGCTAAGTAACTCGATCTCTGGAACGAGAATTAACCTTGATTATAAAGGACGTATCTTCAATATGCATTATCTTGTTTGAATACATAATGTTAACGATCTAAAGTTAACCATGAGAATCAATGAAGTGAAACAATGACAAATAAATATAGAATTGTTTGCTAACAAATCTTAGACTCGCTGGACTAATGAAGGTTTACGATGTTAATAGAAGATCGACTCGATGAATTGCCAATGAGAAATCTAAGAGAAAGAGAAAGAAGAAGAATACTTTTTTTCTTTTCTCATTGAGAGATTTATTCGAGCATAAGGAAATACGATTGATGATTGGATACATATAAAATACATATGTTTCCAGGAAAGTCAAACTAATCTTCGAATATCCAACATCTGTAAACATGTTTTCAATATTAATTGTATGTAGTTCTGAAAAAAAATAATCTCATTCAAATTGTTCATCGATCACAAGATTTTAGATCACTTATCTTATTTTATTCAATCAACAAATTTTCATTCGAACAGCTGTCATTAATTCGAATAATGCACTCAATGAAACTCTTGCCGAAGACGATGAAGAAGTAACAAGTATATCAGCAATTGAAACACCGGAAGAGGATTCGTCAGAAATCGATACATCACCATCGATTCGTGATGATGTCATTGAATTAAATATCGGTGGCCAAAAAATGACGACACTCCGTTCGACACTTACTGTCATACCGCAATCGAAATTAGCTAAAATGTTTAGTCGAGAGAATTCCAATGTGAATCTACCTCGAGATCAACAAGGTGCTGTATTTTTCGATTATAATCCAATGCAATTCAGTTATCTATTGGATCAATTAAGAGCTCTCAAACGTCAACCAAAACAACCTGTATATCAAATTCAATTTCAAGCACCTTATTCAACATCACAATTAAATTTTACACATATGTTAGTCGATCTTGGATTGACTGGTAAGTCTACATATTCAACTCGGACTATACCCTATCGAATACCTCGTTATTAAACATAGTTGCAAACACATTCGTTAAACGACACTTTTTTTAAGGCATTTTTCAACCTAAAACCTGTAATAGTCAGATGTATTCTCTGAAAGACAATAAATCTTTAAGTAAATTCCATTTCTCTATACGGATTTTCCTATATGATTTTTTTGTTTGTTTTTTTTTTATTTCAGCCGATTATTTTCTTGCGCCAACTGAAGGTACACATGCTAATTTAACAGTTAGTTCACTTGCCGGATGGAAAGAATGTTATCGTAGTACATACAATATTCCATTCGATTTTTCTGTTTTAAAAAAAACTTGTAATGCTAGTCGACTTCTTGTTGCTTGTCGACCTGTGAACAATAAGAAAATTCTTACGCTCGCTGCTATCGGTCAATATGAAGATGTTTTACATCCATGTCTACCTAAACAATGTAAAATCAATGTTAAATCAAAGAAAAAATCGAAGAAATTAGCATGTTCATCCGATTATCAATGTATAACACAAGCAAAACGAGGTGTCGGCTGGTACAATGCAAATAATCAAACATGGGGCTTCGTACGTGGTTCACTTTCGTTTGTTGTCAATCCATGTGATGGCAGTGATTTGGATTCAAATTATCGACTTTGTTGGACATCTCAAACAGTTGCTCAAAAAGGAGCTGCAGGTGATCGATGTGGAAACGAAATAAATCTGCAAAATTCAACGAAATGGGAAAGACTTATCTATAAAATTGTTTAATAACTCTCTTTTATTCAAGTAGTTTAGTTCTATGCTTGATTGTGTTTCTTTTTTTATTTAACATACATAATAGATTTAAAAATATGAAATATAAACTGATCGAACCAGATGTCGTATCTGTATTGAGTTCTGTTTGTTTCTTCTTTTTTTGCCTCCATGCAGTTAGTGATCACCATAGTTTTTCAATATGTAAAAATTCCATGATGGTGTGTATGTTTTCAATTGAGTTCAGTTTTCTTTTTCTAAAACTGAAACGCGATGGCTCGTCGTCGTCAAGAAATTGCCTTACAAACAGAAATTGAAACGCAAGAAGAATGGAATGAAACAATAAATAAAGAAGGTCTAACAGGTATTTATTTATTGATTTGAGATTTCCTATTCGTTTTTCTCTCAGTTGTTGACGTTTATCAACAATGGGCAGGTTCATGTAAAAGTGTTGAAGGAAATTTTAAACGTATTAAAATTGAAACTGGCGAACCATTGCTAAAATTTGCTCTCGTAATAATTGTTTGATATTGCATATTGCTCCACTACACTATGTGTCGTTTTGTATAAACACAACTTTTTTTTTCATATCAAAAACATCACTTTATGCAATATATTGACACGATTTTTTGTTTCGCACTTTTGATGTTTTCTAGTTATCGATGTTTATCAAACATATGGTGGACCTTGTAAAGCCTTGGAAGCCAAATTTCGATCGATCAAAAATACGCTTGGCGATCCGCTTTTATTTTTTGTTGTCGTGAGTTTATGTTGATTTCAACATCTTTGTTAACACTATTCACATTGTCATTTAATTAATACGAATTGCTTATGATTGAAAACAAAAGTATGAGATCTTGTTTTGTTCGTTAGGCCAAAGCTGATACAATCGATTCATTGGAAAAATTTCGAGGCCGTTGTGAACCATGCTTTCTATTCTATGCGGTGAGATTGAATGAAAAGACAATGATCTTGATAGATATTCTTGTTCTAGACCGGTGTTTTAGTCGATGCTGTTATAGGAGCTAATGCACCTGAATTACAACGGAAAATTTTGTCGAATTTAGAACGTGAAAAACAAATTCTTAAAGATGGTGGCGAACGAGTTGAAGTAGATTTTTTTTCTTGCTTTCTCTCTCTCTCGAAGTCATGTGATTTGTTTAGTATCGTTTTGAAGCTGGTGGTAGCGAAGAAGACGATGAAGAAGGTGACAATGGAGCGAATCGTAATCGTAGTCCATCAATTGTCAATGCTCTTGGTAAAATTTAACTTGAAAACAATGGAATATTTTCTTGTTTTCTTTTAGCAAGTCAACAATACACGTTTGGTGTTATTCGTCCAGATGCTTATGCTGATGGTAAAACTGCTGATATCATTGACAAGGTACTTTTCTTGATCGAATTTTCTTCAATGACAAATAAATTCTTTAATTTAGCTTCAACAACAAGGATTTAAAATACTTTTGCAACAAGAACGTCTTCTCACTGAACATGATGTTCGTGAATTACATCGTCATATGATGAACGACGTATGTTACTAAATAGAATAGTTTATTTTTTTGTATTATTCGAATTATTATTATTTTTTTTGTAATAGGAAGGTTATGAGGATCATATTACACGTATGACAAGTGGTCCATCGATTATTCTTTTATTACAAAAAACCGAAGCTAAAGATGCAAGTATTGATGATCTTCGAGAATTGATTAATTCTGATGAAACACTCAAAGATCTTATCGATCCTACACAATCAATTGATAATCTTCAACAGTAAAGCTCGACATGAAAATGTTTTCCATTGCTCTTTTTTTTAATTCAGAGAATTAACATTACTCTTTCCAACTTTAACACAAAAACCATCGGCCAACTTCGAAAAACCACTTGAACGAACATTAGCTATTATTCGACCGAGTGCTTTGAAAATATTCAAAGATGCAATTATTCAACGTATTCAAGATAGTGGCTTCGAAGTTACACGTACAACGGAAGTTCAATTAACACCTGAACAAGCTGAACAATTCTATGCACAGAAGAAACATCAGCCTTATTTCGATGATTTAGTTAAAGAAATGACAAGGTAAACGAAATATGAATGATTATTTTCGAAGAGAATCTTTTATTTTTCGAATTTCAGTGGACCTTCATTGGCATTGTATTTGATCAAACGAGATGCTGTTCAAGGTTTTCGTGCTCTTCTTGGTCCAGCCGAAAAAGAACAAATTAAAAATGCAGCTGGAACGTACGTTCATTTTGAGAACAAAAAAAACACAAAGAAATCCATTTATTTCATTCGAATAGATTTCGTCACGATTTTGATATTGCTGATGTTAATATCAATTCGTTACATGCTTCTAAAACATATAATGAAGCGAATCGTAATTTGCAATTCTTCTTTCCTGAAGAACGTATTTTCGTTATTCTTAAACCGAATCTATCCGATCAACAACGATGTAAACAACAACAAAATTTCGAATAAAATTCTTCTATTTTTGTTTTCTTTCAGCACAAATTATGGATACATTCCGACAGGCTGGTTATTTTATAATGGCACGTAAAATAGAAAAATTGACAGCTGAACAAGTAGCACAACTTCAACAAGTACATCAAGGCAAAGAATATTACGATGAATTAGCTACTTATATGACCAGGTTCGATTGAATTGATTTGCCGAATTGATTTCAATAAAATTTTGCTTTTTGATGATTTCAGTGGTCCATCGGAAATAGCTGCTTTAGTCAAGGAAAATGCTACACAAGGTTTGCAAGAACTACTCGGACCTGACGATCCAGCGAGTGCGAGTGAATCTGCACCGACTAGTCTTCGTGCTCTCTATGGCAAAGATCTTGTTCACAATGCGATCGATGTTATAACCGATACTGAACAAGTTAAAAACGATATTGAATTAATCTTCGGAGGAGTTGATAAAGATGAACAAAGTAAATAAGAAATTTTCATGTTCAATTAAATAACTATTTTCTATTAACATATTCGAAATCTAGCCCCTCGCAAATCTAAAGGTTCTATATCCATATCATCGAATACGAATATCGAACCTTTAGAAATGCATAATGAAAACTAACGAAGGTGATTCTATTGATTGTTGTTTGTCTATGTGTGTTTTCTCTTCTGAATTTCTATACAAATGTCTTTTGTCTGTTTTAGGTTAATCGTCGAAAGTATTTCTCACATTTTTTTTTGTCTTGTCTAAAGAAAAAAATTTAATGATTTATTAATCGAATAAATAAACGGAATAAAAATTTAGTTAATATTGTTCAATTGGTCAAAAATGCATAACAATAGACACCCCTATGCGGTTTGAAAATTTGTTTTTATCTTTGTAATAAATGGTTGACAGGCGACTATAGATGAATAATATTCAGGATCAAAGTCCATTGCTTGTGCAATTCCATAGAGCTAAAGAAAAAAAAATGATGAATTCCACTTAATTGTAATTAAATAAATTTATTTACATCTTTTTCTGCATCGGCTAAAGCAACAAAAACTGCAAGAAATACTTCAGCTTCATCAGCCTGAACAGGTGTACTTAAATATTGTACCATAGCTGAGCCAATTGAAATCGAATTCATAAAACTCAACTAATAAAATATAAATAGTTCAATTAAAAAACGAGAAACTTTCTTCATACGCGAATATCAGTGTTAATACATATAAGATTATGTAAAACAGCAATGATTTCGTATTTAACTTTATTTGTTGATGTTTGATTATGTATGGAATTAGTAAATATCGGAGTGATATCATCTTGCAAATCGATGAGCATCGTTCGTCCATTTGATGTTGCTGCAATTGATGAAAACTAAATGTGAACGATTTAGAGAAAAGATAAATTCGAATAAATGAATAGTTTACCCAACGTAGAAATTCGATTTGAATCGATTCTGGTTGTTCATCAAGTCCTTTAAGTAATTCAATTGGCGATTCCTGACCTTTGATTTGTTTGAAAATATTAATTATATATTCATATTCAGATAGGATTTGTAAAATTTGTAAAATCAATCGTTGTCCAGATTCATTTTCAATTGAATTAACCATTAATGAAACTAGAGAATATTTGACATTAATAATTCATCGAAATCTCTCGATTTCAAAGAACATACTCAAAAGTATCAAATGTTCTCGAGTTAACATCGGCGAATAACTTGGATTTGGATCGAAAAGAACAGAAATATCTTTTAGTAAATCTTTTTCTTTCGTTGATAATGTTCGATTGCACATTTGTTCTATTGAATTGACTTGCAATTTTGTTTTATCAATTGTCGACAGAATACATTTTCGTGCTGGAATATTTTCAAGTTTAGTATTTACATTTGCATTCGATGAAACAATATGCATATCGGAATCCGGTGAATTCATGTTACTATTTCCGGTTTGTTGTGCGGCAGATATGGGATCTTTGTTGAGAAACGATAGAAGCATACGACCTAATGGACTGAAGGAAAGAAAAACAAAACTATTGAGAGAAAATGTCAATTTTGTACGTTGTTTTAACGAATCGTGGTAGTTCGAGAATTTCTTCGGGAATGAGAGATGTTGTACTATCGAGAAGATATTTTGTAAATTCATCACTGAAATTATTACAATTCCAATCGAGTAAATCATATCGAAGGCCACTAGAATAATATTCATTTGGAGAAAATTTTCTGAATTTTCAAATTCGAAATCAATTTACCGAAAATTAGTCGAACTTTTCTCTAAAATCCATGCTTGAATTTCAGCTAGAGTTCTTTTTGTTTGACCAAGATCACGTCTAGAAAATCAAAATTATTTTTCTCTGCATCGATGATCAAAAACATACGCTTGTGGTTTAGGTGCTAAACCTAAGCGACTGATTTCTTCGGGTGCTGTGTACGAAATTCCACTTGAACCAAATAAATATTCTCGTCCATAAACTCCTACACCTGTATGCCAAACTCCATCGATATGTTTACCTAAACGTAACAAATGAATACTAATTGAAAATTTCGAATGTCAATAATTCTACCAAGTAAAGCCGAACCAAATTGACTTGCTAAACCAAATGATATATCATAAATATATAATTTAACTGTCGTGAAATTCGTCATGATAAATAGTTAATCTAGAATTAACATCAACTTGGATTTTATGTTTGTTTTATTAGAAAAGAAATAGAGAGAGAGAGACAATTTTCGAAATTAAAGATTGAAATATAAAGACAAAGAAAACAAACAAATAATTGATTTGATCTGTTTGGGTAAATTTTTGGTTCATTTGTTGATTTGCTTTTTTTTTCTTCTATTATCTTCATGTTAAATACACATAGATGTTAGATAGAAATACGAGTGAACAATATATATCGAGATATCTATGTGTATGTTATACTTCAAATGAAAACTGTACAATCGATATGAAAAAAAAAATAGATCACAAAAATGAAAAATGAAAAACGAAGACATATATATGTGTGTATATGTAACTAGTTACAGTCATGATACTTGATCGTCATTATCACTATTGTCAGTCGATGAAAGTGTTATAATTTCAATATCAGATGTTTGCGATGATGAACGTTTACTGCGTTTAGCACGACGATGTTTAGTATTACATGTCGATGATGACGATGTTGATGGTGATCTTGATCTTGATCTTGATGATGATGATAGAACCGATGTTGTCGAACTATTAGTTCGTTTTCGATTTGAATATTTTTCATTCGTATCTGATAACTGATCATCAACAACTTGAGCAAAATCTTCCCAATTCGATTCATCATTATTTGTTGATATAACAGGTGATGGCGATGAATGAGCAGAAGATGATTGACTAAGACTTGTTATTAGTTGTTGAAGATGAAGATTCTCTCTATCTTCTTCCATTTCATCTTCTTCATGATTATTATCATCATCATCTTGTTCGGGTAAATCATTTTCATCTTCACTTTCACTACCTGATGAAAGAACTATACAATCACTTTCATTCGATTGACGACGAGATTCTAAAAATCATAATAATAATAATAATAATAATAGAAATATGAATATTTATTTTTCTATTCATACTTGTTGAAGAATTATGTGATGAATCAATATCTTGATGTTTATCCGAATGTGAATTCTCATGAACATCAACTTTTTCTTGTTTGATATTATCAAATATATATTGACAATTAGTCGGCGAATTGATTTCGACTGTTGAACAATTTGGTGGTACATTGGAAAGAATTGTTTGTAAATGTTCGTCAATACGTAATGAATCGAACGATGCTGATTTTTTACATATCGGACAAGTCCATTGAAGACGTCGTTCATTCATTTGTAAGAACGCTCGTAAATCAAAACAAGTCATATGTGAACATAAGGACGATTTAGCTGGTTGAGTAATAATCGATTGAGTTATAGGACATATTAGTGAAACACGATGTTGTGTTGTCATCAAGCCTAAATCTTCGATTTCAATGTCACTATCATCTTGATCCGTTTTATTTGAATAACGTTCACGTTTAAGAATCGAGTCGAACAGTGTTTCTAATGAAACGCAATGAACTAAGTGCACGGCTAATGTATATGCTTTGGGTAGATTTTTAAAAGACATCGTCATCGGAGATTGTATCCATGTAAACGAAAGAGTATTCGTTGAATTTGGTTTGAGAATGATTTTATCTGTGATATCAGTCGGAAATAAAATTGAATGAGCTGATGCACCGATTTGTTTCGAAATATTATTATTAATAACAGGTTGATTCTAAAAATTCGCGAAAGATTTACATTTGAAGAAAAAAAAAGCAATTCTCAATCTATTTACATTGCATTGAACGAATAAATAAGGTGGCAGAACGTCATTATGTCGTTCATTGAGAATTGTTGGCGCAATTCGAAGAAAGACCTTCGCAGAATTCTTTCGTATTAGATCAATATCGGTTTCATTGAGAATGAATCTTAACGGCGAAAAAGCTTGCCAATCAATCGGCATATTTGAACATTCGATTGTTCGCATTTTTTCGAAAAATGGAAGATGAACAAATTGTACATGATTAGCCGGAGGTAGAACTTCCAATGGCGGCGTCTGTGGAAGTACTATGGGTTGATGTCGTGCAGCTGCTGCTGCTGACGATGGTGTCGTTGATGAAACTTGAAGTGAACGAGATGAACGGGAACGTGTTGTATTTATCTGATGAATTTTATTTGCTAATTGAGGTGTAAAATTAGTGTTGATGAGAATTTTACAACGTTGAAGTAGATCACGTTTATTTCCTTGACGAGTAACATTTGCATAATCGAGTAGAGCCTAAAAACGAATTTTTTGTTTTTCTACTCAAAAACATTAATGATTCATTGAAAAGTTTACTTGTAATTCTGAAACACGATAGTTTTTAATTGCGTCAAGTGCATTCGCTCTTGCTTGTGAACTTGTTGATGAATTCATAGTAAGTTTAATCGAAGCATGGATAAGAAAAAAAAACGTCTCAAATAAAAATCTTTGTGTAACGGGTAGGAATTTGTCTAAGTCAGTCAGGAAAAATCCACAGAAAGAGAGAAAAAATGTTCTTAATGGATGATCGAAACTTCATTCGCTACTATCAATAGATGTTAACACGGACGATTCTAGCGACAGAGTTTGTCGCTAAAAGACAATTTCAATAGAAACATTTTTCAATAATTCAATTTCATTTGGTAATAAAAAAGAAGATTTTCTTCGAATTTTAAATCGATTCTTCGAATGTCAATGAATACAATGTCATCTAGTGGTATCTATCGTTTTCATACAAATTTGATTGTCAAACTGAAAAGAAAGAAAAAAGGTAGACTTAGAAGATTTCACTCAATGACTTTATTAAGCTTCATATATTCATTTATTGAGTATCGAAATCAAAACAATTATTCAATTAATTCTTTACGTTTGTAGAGCGAGTGTACTATTTCATTTGTTTATCTCAATGAAATATAATCTATCAAAAATGAATCGTCAGTTTTTTGGCTTTTGCATCTTCCATTAATTAATTATTCGTCTAACATTTCTCCTCTCTATGTCTATTATAATCAACAAATATGTACAAAAAAAACTGTTTCTTTTTTATAATAGTTATAAACCACTGGATTATGCAAATTTTCATTTGAGAATATATTGACACATTGTGATATCATAAATCAAGAACGTTTCGTTTTTTTTTTGTTTTAGTTTTATACTTTAATTTATGTAAATACGAATGTGAATGTTTGACGATAGTATGTTAACAAATATCATCCAAAGATAAATGATCGTTTGTTGTTGTCTAATAATCCATTCGATTATGCTTATCACTATCGGTTTGGAAAAGGTCATTTTCTAATAATGGATTTGTTGACATAAGAAAACGAGAGATTTGGTCTGTCTTTCTTTCTTTTGTTGCAATGCTCTAATCTTTTTACACATTATGATTATTAAATAAATAATAAAAAAAAGAAAACGAACCCAAAGATGAAACTTTCTTTTTTTTTTATTTAGCTTCTTAATTAGCATTTCATTGACTTGAAATCTCATAATTTCATCTCCTTTTCTTCTTCTTCTTTCTAATAGAATTGTACGACTTCTCTTCTATTGTCTGATGTCTACCAATATGCATATGCATCAAATGATGAGATATTGACACTAATCAGGCATAGAAAAAAAGGCTCTCTGTTGCTGCTGCCATGTCAAAGCAGTAATATTTTTCTACTCGTACATACATACAAGGAATATCATAATGAATAAGATGAGAAATGAAAAGAATTACTTTGCAATAATCGTTGTAGTCTAAAAAAACATCAACAAACAATCAAACTTGCAATTCTCTACTGCTGCTGATTATTTGTCGTCTTCTTCTTCTTCTTCTCTTCGTTTTTTCTTTCTATTTCTGTTTGTTAGCAAGTTTTTGTATCTTTTCCTCTGGTATGCATGCGTTCTATATTTTCAAGCAATATGAATCAAGAAAAACATTATGATGATGAGAATCCTTGCACATCTTCACACATTTCTTTCTTTCTTTCCCTTTAGTTTCTCTTTATTATTAGTTTTTTTTCTTTCTTTTCACTCTCGTTTTCTTCGTTCTTTCGCTTTGTATTCATGTCAAAAATCTTAATATAGACCGACCATAGGCCACTCGATCTTCAACTTCGTCTAATAATCATCCAGACTCGATTATCCAACTTGTAGCATACAGAGATATACTTATATAGCTTTGTAATTCAAAGAAAATGCCAGTAACTAATTTGTCTGAATATGATGTTTGATTGTTATCGACTAGCAGAACTGAAACAGAAGTTTTTCAGTAACGTTGTCAACAAAGTAAACGTCAAACAGGAGATGATTTTTTTTCTTTTTTTTTTTGTTGCTCTGCACACTTTCCTTATTATTCTCGTCAACGAGCACGCATTTTCTCTTTTCAAGTAGATGTAGTGCGTGCATGTTGCATGGCATGAAACAAAGAATTAAGATGTGACGAAGACAATTTACTTGTCAAAAAAAGCTGACTCAATCGGCTGGTGTCATTGATTTTCGTTGCTAGTTCTGTTTCGTCATTTATTCACATCTTTTTTCGATTTTCAAAAGCCTACAAGTATCTATTTAATATATATATATAGATAGATAGATAGATAGATATGTGAGTATTTGTGCGTGCGTGCGCATGTCTCTAATAAAGAAATGATAGAGAAAAAGAAACTAGATAGATGATTGTAGACGACATAGAATAGTAAACGACGAAAAAAAAGAAAAAGAAAAAAAGGAAAGAGAGAGAGAGAGAGAGAAAATGGAAGAAGGAGAAAACACACTCGCACCTCTCAATGCTGAATAATGATGAAACGAGCGCAAACGACAGGAAGAGAGCACGAGAACACACAACACCTTTCAATTCTCTCTTCGATCGCACAGTCAGAGAACGACCTTTTCTTCTATTCTCTTCTTTAACTCTTTCCCTCCTCTGTCTGATGATGATGATGATGGAGAATTTTATGTGCATGACCGTCGTTCGAGCGGACGTGTGTATCACTTTTTCCCTCTTTTTTTCTCTGCTGTACACAAATGAAAAAAAAATTAAATTTTTTCTTTTAAAAAAGAAGAAAGAAAGAAAGAAAGAGTTACTTCTTTTAGCTAATGAAAACTAGAAATTGACATTTCAATATGTTTTCTTGATCTCCTCCTATTCAGATATAAATCGATATCACGAAACCAACATGCAAATGACAACGCCATCATCGGCTTACATTTTACCCGGACCAATACCGTCATTAAATGCGAAATCAACATTAATGAAACAAACATTATTACCTCCTCCACCACCACTGCCACCCTCATCAGCAGCAATTCATGCTATTCATCATCATGCTGCTCAACATCCGTTACATCGATCTCCGGCTACATTACAATCTCATCCAGCCTATTCGAGAATAACATCTAATGGTGATACATTTCAACCATTGACAATAGCGAGTACTAATAACGGTACTTCATTGTTGACAACAAATCATAATAATAATAATAATAATAATAATACATCAACCGTATTGACATCGAATATCAATGATGATAACAGCGGAGGAAATAGCAGTACAAGTGGCGGTTCTAGTGGACACAGTCTTTCGCAAAGTATGGAGTCAATTAACAACATTGGTTTAACAGATGACGAGGTAAGAACAATGAAAACAAAAGGAAACTAGTGACTAAGAATGCAGATTCTTAATTGTATATAGACATATGATTAGATGCCTATCTTTATACATTAGTAACAATAAGAGGATCACCACCTGGCACAATTCGATTTTTAATTGTTCTGGCTCTAATTTGTTTATCTTATAGTCTGTCTTCCTTTTGTTCTTTATCTTCATTATCATGTTCTTCGTCTTCTTTTGCTCAAACTCATCATCATTTCTATCTATATGCATACACACATGACAAGATTCTAATCATCGATAATCGATTCAATAGTAGTAACAATATTCTTGTAAATATAAGATAAATCTTCAAGATGTATTAAGCTTGTTGTTGACGATGATCATATTTTTTTTCCTCATTTTGGACTCTCAATTATTTTCGGACAAAGTGACATTGTTCGGGAATAGTTATTCTTCTATCGGAGAGAACAGAACTACTAACTTTGTTAGTTTCCACTCCAAAATCATTGATGTTTTAATCAATCAGTCATCATCATTATTGTTCGCAAGATTGAATAATCAATTCGTAAATATTCAAACGATTTATGATGAGATCAATCTCGAAACCGATCTTTTTATCATTCATGTTTGTCCCCAATCAACAAATGAAGAGCAGGAAAAAAGAAGAAGAAAAGAATACATCTAATCTGTTACTAATAATAAACTAAACAAGAAAAGTAAAAACGAATATTTAATAGACATGCAAAGCATGCATAGAAAAACGTTGCAACTAAACTAATTTAAAGGTTTTAGTCTGAGAAGAAAGAAGAGTTTTTTTTTCTTTAACATTCTCCTTGAGTTGTCCGTGTCTAGATTCGTTCTTTTTTTTATATTCTGCTCTCGTGTCTTTTGTTTGTCAAAGGACGAACGATGCAGATGTTGCCAATGTTAGCCTATGGACCTACGAGCAAGTAAGACAAGAATAGATGCAGGACATTAACCTTTTCGTTCCTTGGTCATATATATATATATATACTTTTCTCCTCTTGATATGATGATTTTGTTCATTGTTCAAGAGAAACCTTTGACTATGTAAATATATACATATTTGTTTCTTCTAATAAAGAAAGAAAATGATTAAACATCGAAGTGTGTGTGCGTGTGTAGAAATCTGTGACGAATATTCATGCACGATTGATAAAACTAATGCATTCGACATATTAGATTACAAAAAACATCGTCAGTCTATACAATTAATAGGCTCGAAGACGGAAGATTCGATGAAGTATAGCCTAATTGTTGGAGCGCACAGCTGTTCTCTGTAATGATTGAGTAAATGTAGAGAAACTACGAAAGAAAGTAAAACGTGATAAGTAATAAAGATATAGCTACACGATATATCTTGACTAAGCAACGACGACGAAGAAGAAGAAGACGAAATCGATTTTGCACTTGTCCCTAAGGCAATTCACACGTACAGCGATCTCATTTTTTTCCGGTCTCATCATCATTACTATTATTACACAAGAGAACTATTTATCTCAAACACATCAAATCGATATAAGAGAAGAAAAAAAAAAGAGACGAAGATGAGCAGTAATGATATAGTTAAATGAAGAAAAAAGAAACTAAAATTTCGACTTTCTTTCCTTTTGGCATTTCGCCCGGAAGATATACATTTAGTTGTGAATAATAATAATAATAGTCATACTTTTTTGACTTTATTTCAATCATCGAGAAAAAAAAGAAAAAATAATAAAAGTTAAAGCAAACACGAAGAAGAAAAGATACGGGCAATGATTGTAGCCGTACTGTTGCTACTAGAAGACACTTGTCGAATTGTCGAGTGGTTGAGAGTCGAGAAAAGAAGAAAACGAAGATGAAGTATAATGAAACAATAGCCGGCACGTTGCTTTTGATTTTACTGACTGAAATTGACACTAACTCGTAGCTGTTTTACCTTTCGGCAATATTTTACTTTGAAATAAAAATATAAAAGAAAAGTTCATTTATATGATTGAAAGAAAACGAGACGAACAATCTAAGTCATATGGAATTATAATTGTAGTACATGAGAAAGAGAAAAAAACGGGAAAAAAGGAGAGAAGATACTCTCGTTTTGTTCTTTGATACAATCATACAATGAAGTAACTAGCACACAAAAGAAAAAAAACTATATAGTTACTCTGATAATTCCATTTATCTAGCCTTTCGTCTTTTTCTCTCTTTCTCTATACGTATTTGTTCTCTTCTGTTTCTTTCTTTTTTTATATTATAAATGGAAATATAAGTTAATATACATACATACATACAAATCAGAAAGCAGAAATAACATACAGATTCTCGACATAACAAAAAAAAAGAGAGAAAGTGTGTCTCATTTTTCGTGTTATTAATCATGGAATCACTTATACTCAATGGAGATACGAATAGTACTGTGAATGGTACAGATACTAGGTAAGATCCTTGGAAATAAAATAGAAGTGACTATTAGATAATCTTCATTTCATTTTCTCATTCTTTTCGCACATTATTGAAATATCATTTATGATCGATATCAGTATGACCTTGTTTTTATCTGGTCAATATGATATAAATGTTCTTCCATTTGTTTTCTTCGTCTTCTTTTGTACATTGATCGAAGACATTTTTTATATGGAGCAAAAATTATGAGAACAATATTTCTTTCGTTTTCTTTTTCTCTTCAATGATCTTTACCAAATTGTCTATGACATATTAGAAGAGATAATTATTCTATGCAGTCTGACAATATTATTCGAATACAATTAAAGAGACAAATAGTTATCGTCTTCTTCTTTTTTTCTTTTCTATGTGTGTGTCTTAACGAGTTTATTGATGATGATAGTAATCGTAGTAATAAAAAAAAGCCAATAACAACTAGCCGTTCGAATTGCATTTCATTGAAATATTGACATCGACTGGTATGAAAATCGATCGATTCCGTTAAATGTCAATGTAAACAAAAATGAGATCGTTGTACGAATATGTGAATAAGTCAAACATCTATCATTAAAACAGATGCGAAATATACACAAAGTATAGATAGAGATCGATTTTCGAATTCGTTTCGTTCCATTGAGAAAAAATTCATTAATAAATATCAAGTGTTCGAAACTTATCAATTGACTATTCGACCGTTGTTTGAGGCAAGTTTTCTTCTTCTTCTTCTTCTTCTTCGTTTTTCATTCTACCTGAATAAGAAAAAAAGTGTTTCCGATTACGGACGACCATTAGGTGGCAGTCACTTGAGGATACATTAAACTTTTTTTTTCTCTTTTTCTTCTGCAAGTATGACAAGTGATCGAACCATTCCTTCGTTCCGATCGATCACCTCTCTTACTTTTTCCCAATTGACTTCCGGTTTCAGCAACTTTTCTTCTTCTTCTTCGTCATCGTCGTTTTCCTTTCCATCTATATATTCTTTTGATTGTGCATTTAAAAATTTTACTTTCTATTTTTCTACTACTACTTTTTATTCTTTTTTTCTTAATATTTTATTCGACGGAAGAAATATTTGAGTATCGAGGAAAAAGAAAGAAAGAAAATTAAGAAGAAGAAACTTTTCTATCGTTTTTCTTCTTCTCTTTTTTTCTCTCCGTTTTTTTTATTATATTGAAAATGAAGAGCGAGACTGAGCAATTGCATTTTTTTTGTTACTCCTCTCGCGTTACCTATTTAAATTGATATGATGATGCGACTACTACAGTGGTGGCGGTGGCAAACGACCGAATAACGCTACATACTTTTACTATCGTCCTCATTTTGAACATATATTTCTACTGATTGTTGTTTGAGGTGAATAGACACATAGAGAAGAAAGAGAAATACATACATACATATATAGCTACCAAAAAAAGAGAGAGAAAGAGTAGAGATTATTTTCGTTCGTGTGTCTGTATAGTTATCAATTCGTTCTATTATGTGCTGTCTATTATAGTCATTGCTACAAGATGAAAAGTTCGACTGATGAATTAAATGAAGTAAGTAAAAACCAAACTCATCCGATTTTCTTCACACACATTGAAGTTGTTTTTTTTGTGCAATTATACATTACTACACGTCTATGATCAGCACGTAACCCCCTATTTCCAGCACATTTAGAATCGATGGAGCTTGTATCTGCACTACGATCACCATTTACATTTGTATATATAAATATAAACACGATGAGCACTTATGAAAGTATAAACAGAAAATTCAGTTTTGTTTTGTGTCAAAAAAACTGAGAGAAAGAACCAATAGAATTTCGATCCGAATAATATATTCGACTGCTTTTAATTTTTGCTAATACGATCACTTGAATTCACTGCTTTGTTTGTGCGTGTGTGCATATGATTTGTTATTGCACTTGGTCAATTTAAGATAAAGCGAGCGTGTGAGAGAGAGACAAGGAGAAAAGTGAATAAATCTGGTAAATATCAATTGATTCCCTTGATAAACGCAAGTAGTCCCTCGTTAATGATTAAGAAAGAAAATCTTTCTATATACACAGATTGTTTCGTTCGAGCAAATGGATGGAAAAACAAAAACTTGAAGCCTAGTTGATATTAAAGAAAAAAGTTGATCGAGAAGAAAAATATGTGTGTGTGTTTTTTTCTTGTAGTAAAGTATCAATCAATCGACTTAATATGTCGATTGACGAATACTTAAACATGTGGCGATGATGACATCGAAATAGAACGAAGAAAAGCTTTTAGCCGAGCTGAGAAGAATATGACAATGTTATCACGCAATCGTATTTCGAACATAATTAGTCACGCTATCATTATTCTTTGTAAACGAAAGAGAGAGAGATCAGAAAAAGAAAATCTATATAAATACATCATTAGTGATTGTTCTAACAGATCAAAAAAAAGAATCAAGAAAGTTTCACTATATTCTAATTTAAGGACAAACATATACTAAAGATTCGTTAGTTAATCTATCACGAACAAAAAAGTCGAAACCGATAGATTTATTACAAACAAACAAAATATTAATTTTGATCTTCTCGTATTACGTGACCAATGGCATCACGAGCGAAGTAACCTTTTGATTTACAACGTTATTCGTTTCGATTTTATGATTTGAGAAATTGAATTTTTGAAAATGTCGACAAGAGAACACAAGAAGAATTTAATAGATTTGTTCTTTCGTGTTTTTTCTTCTCGCTCTTTCGATTTTATCGATTTAATAGCATAGCATCGAATATTGCTAGACATCAATGGCATATCTTTTTTTCTTTTTCTTCTTCTTCTTCTTCGTCAAGTATTGATCCATGAAATTCAATTAGTTCGAACAAAGACTCGATCAGTTTGTCTTTTCTTCGTCTTCGTTTTTTTCTTTTCGTCATCGAAGTCTGTTTTCTTTCTCTTCAACGTAAAAGCCATTTGAAGTGTGTATGTATTTGCACGACAATGGCATTGTCATCATCATCATCACCAACATCATTGTCGTGTAAATCAGAGGTGAGTCTAACCAGAAGCTGTAAATCCTATATTTTTTTTACATTGCTTTTATTTTTCTTTCTCTGGTTCGTTCTCTTCCCCCTTCGCATTCTGATCAACTAATTGAAAAGTACAAACATATACATGCACATCGACACACCTGATGCACATATGCAAGTTAGATCAACACACGCAACATCTCTTGTTCTTTCCTCATCTCCAATTGTATAAACAACAAATTTCTTTTTTTCTCTCTCTCTCTCTTTCTTTTTGCGTCTCTCCCTCTCTCTCTCTCGTTTTCTTCTAGTTGTCGTCTTTCTCTTCACATCATTACTCTTCATTTCTCAACTAGGAAAGAACTGTTCACTTCAAGTGTGTCACTCACTTGCTTTCTTTTTTTTCGAATTTCTTTCTCTTTCTTTCTCACTATTAATCAAAACATAACTAGATTTTCATCATCGTCATCATCATCACCTCAATTGTCATTCACACATATCAAGAAAATAGTTCCGATTAGAAATATCCAAACAGATAATTATAATAGAAATAATAATAAAAAAAAAACAGAACCGAGATGACACATGAAACATCAGTCGAGAGTGGAAATGCAACTATCAGCACGAATTCTTCTAATACCAGCAACAAAAAAGCACCTCGCACCAATAACGATAAGATGCATTTAGTTTACAGACGACCGGTATGTACTAACGAGATGTGATATTTGATCTTAATCATAACATGCGAAAGAAAATCATAATTATCAAAGAAAATTATCGCTTTTTTTTTCTTGTCTTTGTTCTAGGTTCGGACTTTATTCGTATCCGGTTTACCAATGGATGCTAAACCTCGAGAACTTTATCTTCTTTTTCGAGGATTTAAGGTAAGAGTTGTTCTTCAACATCGAACAATTAGTTCTTCAATCATGTTCATGTTATATGGACATCAATAAATATCTGATCCCGATAGTTTCGTTTTGTGTAAATTTGATTGACAGACAGACAGACAGAGAAGCGTTAGTCATTAGAGACTTGTCTATTGCTTGTTCAAATAGACAATTGAATAGGACAACTATGACCGTTACGGTAATCATGTAGTTTTGACTATTTCTATGTTCTTTAGGGCTACGAAGGCAGTCTACTTAAAGTAACAAATAAAAATGGCAAAAATTTATCACCTGTTGGATTCGTTACATTTGCCAATCGTGTTGATGCTGAGACAGCTAAACAAGAATTAACCGTAAGAAATGAATCGAAATTGACATAATTTCATATTTATTGTTTTTAAAAGGGAGTTCGATTCGATCCTGATCTTCCTGCAACACTTCGACTTGAATTTGCTAAATCCAATACCAAAGTTCAAAAACCTAAACATCCAGCACAAAATCCTCTTACAGCCGCAACTCAACAATTCATACAAATTCCACGTATGTCAAATTTCTATTTTCTTCTTCGTTTTCTTATTAAATATAATTCGTATTTTCAGAAGAACTTGGTGCCGCTTTCTTTCCAACTGAAGCTTGGGGTCAACCATTAACATTCGATCTAGGTCCAGCCGGTATCCATCATCCAGCTTTATTACATACAGCTCTTCATGGTCCTCCAATGGTAGGTTTTCTTTCGAAACGAAACTTTCTTTTTTTCTCATCATATCTCTATTCCATCTCAAGTTCTAAGATTCCTTCGTACATATATTATTTTAAATTGATGAGCTGTTAGAGTCTCTCTCTCTGTTTGTTTAATGTAAGTATCGATGTTTCGACAAGTATTTCATAAAAATTAGTCTACCGAGCAGACAACAATGAATGAATATCGAATCTATCCACATAATTAGACAATTCATACACTATCCACTGGCACGCGCATAGTGTCAATTTGTTTTGACTTCTTTTTTTATCCATATATATATATATACATTATGTATATTTTTACGTTTTTTTTCATAATCTCTATCCGACACAGCTCCAGACAAATAATTTCGTTCACATACACGCGCGCGTACACATTATTCATATCAAATAAAAATCGAAATTATCATCAATCTGACACAGGGGGCATATGAGAACTTGTATTTATTCTATTTTCACTCACAAAAACAAAAAACAACAATAAAAAAAACAGTTTTTCTTTGATATGATATTTACTTTTGGTGTGTATGTTCATCTCATGCAATAATGAAAGACGTTTGATTGCGCGCGCGCGTACGCATACTCATACAATCAATATAAAAATCTGTTTCTTTCTCTGTTTCGACATTTACGACTATGTTCGAATGCACAAATTTGCTTGTAACACAATTTCATTGCACATTATGAAAGACAAAAAAAAAACAACTCCGAATGCATCAAATATGTAAAAGGATATTTATTTTTGTGTCATTATCTAGAGTTTGGGTCATCCAATGCAAGCTACGACTGGTATGACGCAGATTCAGCAATCGAATCAAGCTGTAGCCGTTGCTGCTGCTAATGGACAATTGAATGGCGGTTGTTCAACAGTGTTTTTAACGGGATTTCCAGAACATGATTTTAAAAATATGTCATTTGCTTTGTAAGAATTGACTCCTCATTTTTTGTTTAAAAAAAAATAATAAATTCGAAGAAAAAAAAAGTAAACAAATACTAAATGAAACCCATCATTTTCAGACCTGGCAAAGCTCTTTGACAATCAGCGTGTGATTCACATGACGACGCATCGTCGACTTCATCAACTATTTCAATCAATGATAAACAACAAGTCCTTTCTGCTCTTAGTAATCATCAACAACAGCAACCAGTGACTATAATTGATCTAGTTGAAAAACAACAAATTCTTCTTAAACGTTCAATGGATGAAAATTTATCGTCAACAGATAATAATCTCAAACGTTTACGACATCAGTGATCAAAGTTTTTGCTGTTGTTAATTTGTGTGTTTTCATTCGTTTTGTTCTTCTTCTTC
>ERZ778027.311-NODE-311-length-131060-cov-11.570268_pt1 | contig 131060 bp, 146 predicted proteins | sample MGYA00375757_ERZ778027 | MGnify/ENA primary metagenome ERZ778027 (study PRJEB29350, sample SAMN05389817) | bioreactor metagenome | isolation source: Ammonium sulfate bioreactor | place: South Africa: University of Cape Town | collected 2014-02-18 ...
TCTCTCTCTCTCTCTCTTTTTCTCATTCGATCCCAATAGGGAACTAAATGACAAGGCATACTCTTTCATTTTCATTTTCTCAGTTCTTTGCTCTTAGTTATCTTTCTTGATGCTGTCGACATTTATGCTGAATATACGTGATGTAAATCCAAATAAAAAGAGCAAACAGAAATTCTTGAATATTGTTTTTCTTTGACGTTTTCTTTTTTTTTTTTAAATAAATCTTCTCCTTTTTTTCTTAACATGATCAATCAAATGCATTTACGTCAAGAAACCAAATAGCATAACAAACATAGACGCATAATATATGGAGATATATGCTTTAGATTTATTCTTAATTTTATGTCGGTGTGCTAGTTTTTTCTTCTTCTTTTTATGAGAACTTATCATAGGAAAACAACTAAGTCCTTTGTGAACGCACATCTTCTAGTAACACTCATCTTTTTTTCTTTTTTCTCTTCTCTCTCTCTGGTTGTGTTTGCCTTGCCGTATCACTCGATCATCATCATTTTTGCTTGCACGAGCGCGTTCGGCGACATACAAAATTGTTCTAGCAAGACTCTCGTATGCATACGACTTGATCGCATTCCCAACGCAATTTGTTTGTTTCACATGTAGCTGATTTGTCTATCTTTCTATCCTTCTTCTTCTTTTTCTTCTTCGTCTTCTCCTCTTTCTTTTTTTCTCGCCGGTTTTACGACTCAATGTTACTCCGATCGCTACATCAATCACTTTTTTTCTTGTTGAGCAAAGAACGTAGAGAGATGCTGGTTCTCTCTCTCTCTCGTTGTGCTGTTGAGACATTTTAACTCAATATTTCGATTATTTTTAGATTGTCTTGTTATTGCTGCTGTAGTTGTTGACCGGTGCTTTGCATGACAGGCGACACGTCAGCTATATGTATGAAGAGATAAACTCGTACTTGTTACGTCTTGATCTGACGGCTCAAATTAAATCCAAGAGCATCAACTTCATCATCATTGATGTTCTTTTCGTTCAAATACATTGTGGAAATCTCTTGATAGTTGTTTATATACATCGTATGGCCGATGCTGAGAATCGGGTTATTCTAAATGTAGGTGGTATTCGCCATGAAACATGTATGTAGAAAGAATTCATTTGCATTTCAAATGATTTCATTGATTTTGTTGTTTCAAGATAAAGCTACCCTAAAGAAGATACCAGCTACTCGTCTTTCCCGTCTTACTGAAGCTCTATCGAACTATGATTCTGTCCTAAATGAATTCTATTTCGATCGTCATCCTGGTGTATTTGCACAGATACTTAATTACTATCGAACTGGCAAATTACACTATCCTACTGATGTTTGCGGTCCTTTGTTCGAAACTGAACTTGAATATTGGGGACTTGATGCCAATCAAGTTGAACCTTGCTGTTGGATGACTTATACTACTCATCGGTAGAGATAATCGAAAATGATTTGTTTGTTTTTGTTTTACATTTTCTGTTTGTAGAGATACACAAGATGTTCTTGTTGGTCTCGATCGTTTAGATCTTGACGCTGAACCTATAACTGAAGAAGAAATTCCGAGAAAATTCGGCTGGGATTTTGATCCAACAATTCGTCATAAAAATATGAGTGTCCAAGAGTATATGAGAACATTGCCATGGTTTAAACGTATTCAGCCCCGTATTTGGCAATTATTTGAAGAACCTTATTCGAGTAGTGCTGCTAAAGTAAATGTTCACTTTAGCTTTATAAATAAATCATTAACATTTCCTTTTTCTTCTTCTTCTCAGGCGATCCAAGTTGTGTCAATCTTTTTTATCCTCGTATCCATTGTCTCATTTTGTCTGAAAACACATCCAACAATGCGTGTACCAACTATAGAATTAATTGAAAATAATTACACTAATTCATCACCAACATATACCTTATACAAAGAAAAAACTGAAGCACACGAAGCATTTCAGTATATAGAAATAGTTTGTAATGGTAAATTTCGATGAAATTTGTTGTTTTTTCTCTCTTTCGAAAAGTCAATATTTTCATTTAGTCTGGTTTACATTCGAAATCATCATACGTTTCATTGTGTCTCCGAAAAAATTTGGTTTTGTCCGATCACCCGTGAATATCATCGATTTTCTTGCGACATTATCATTTTATCTCGACATTCTATTCAATAAAGTTCTACCAGCATCATTAACTAATACGGATCTATTCGAATTCTTTTCTATAACACGTATATTTCGTTTATTTAAATTAACACGTCATTATGGTGGATTGAAAATTCTCATACATACATTTACAGCATCAGCACGTGAATTAATGTTACTTATATTTTTTCTTGTTCTATTTATAGTCATATTTGCTTCGTTAATTTATTATGCTGAACGTTTACAAAAGAATCCCGACAATGATTTTACATCGATACCAGTCGGTCTTTGGTGGTCAATCGTAACAATGACAACAGTCGGTTACGGTGATATGGTACCGAAAACATACGTTGGTATGATGGTCGGCGGTTTATGTGCATTAACAGGTGTATTAACAATTGCTTTGCCCGTTCCTGTTATCGTAGCAAACTTTGCTATGTATTATTCGCATACACAAGCTCGTTCTAAATTACCGAAGAAACGACGACGTGTCATGGCTGTTGAACCAGTACGGCCGCCACGAGGCGGTGGTCCTGGTGGTGGTCACGGCAGTGGTCATGGCGGACCAAGCGGTGGAGCTTTGAATAAATTTGGCATGGAAGGTGGTGGTAGACCAGGAGGTGCAGGCGGCGGAGCGTTGAACAAATTCGGTATCGATGTTAGTAGAGCAGGCGGACCAGGCAACATGCAAGGCGGTACGCCAAGTGCTGGACCAAAGAAGAATCTTATGAAACAAACAGGTGGTGGTGTGGCTGCTAAACTTGGTATGACTGAAAACAACGTTGTTCACAATCGAATTGGTAAGATAATTAGAAACGAGTTTTTCTTTTCCTAGAATGCGTGTTTGTTAATCGGAGATTAGCTAAATAGACGTACTGGATCATGTTTTTTTTCTTCTTTCTTTTAAATAATATGCGTGCACATACGCATAATGAATTGATCGAGGCTATTTACAAATAGACAAAAAGAAACATGAAACTATTTTCGTTTTATTGAAAATAATTTTTTTATTTAGTCACCAGTAGTTTTCAAACATTCCTCGAAGGTATATCAATTCACTTCATGTTTTGTTTCTCTTCTTCTTCTTCTTCTTCTTAAATATTGCTCAGGCTTTGCTCTTTCTAGCCTCTCGCTCTCTAATAAATTCTTTATTGAATATTACTACGTCCAGGGCAAACGATATGTAAATCCATCTGTCTTATTAAACGACTTGAGAAGAAAACCGATTGACTTAACATTCGAGTATTGATATTTTGCGATTGATTCATCCTAGGACGTATTGATGAAGAACGTATACCAATGATTCAATCGAGTCCGAGGACGAGTAGTCATCATCCTCATGTGGCCAAAGTTTAAAAAAACTGAGATTGATATCTCTCGTAAGGTTCGCTGTTATTTAAATATGAATGATAATCAATCTTATATGCTTGATTTTATGAGTTCATTTCTTCTTCATGTTGTTTTTTTTGACTTTCTCGATATATGCATGATATTACTCTTTTGTTTTTTATTATTTTCTTTGACTGGAGTTAAATAAGAGCATACTTAAATGAATATGAAAACTTATAAGTACATGTCTCTTTAGAAGATCATGCTTTATGATAAATGGAAACTGAACCAGTAAGTTATGCACGATTCAAAATTGAACTGTCTCTCATCACTTGTTCGTCACTAGCATGTTAGATTTTTTTCAAAAAAGAAAGAAATTCATCGTTTTATCTATTATTTGCTTTTGCTTTTGTCATTTGTTTGAAAACGATTTTTATCCTTTCGTTTCGAAATATTCATTTAACTTGTTCGATATTTTTTTTAGAAGAAATGGAAATGCAAATCGGAAGTGTTGATATATCACCAATAGATAATAGTACTAGTACACTTGATACACAAGGTGATGGTCAAAAAATGAATCAACGTTCATCATTACGAATCCAATCATCGAATACAGTCCTGACAAACGTTAATAATTAAATGAACACACAAAAAAACAGTTTCTTTTGGTGATGTTTTCTTGGTCAAGCCAATGTCTCTTCGAAGAATATATAAACATAAAATAATGAGCGAATGAGAATAATGTGAATGCCGTCCTGTACAGCTTATTTAATCTTAATTATTTCTCTTTATCGATCGAGTTCCTTTTTATATTGTTGGCAATTGTGATTGAATTCTTTTCTTTCTTTCTTCGCTTTTTCTTTTCTTGTTCTTAACACTTGTTTTCATTTCGTACCACATTTGTTCGGCGAGCAGTCATGAGAAATAAATCAAAGACATACTCAATATATATATAAATATAAACATACAGAGAGTCGTTCGATTAACCGTTTAAGAACGGCGGATGTGAAATTTCATTTACTTGAACATTTCTATGGAACAATCAATTGATAAAAAAAGAAAGAAAGAAAAATGAATGATGATGTCCCTCAAGTATTTCATTAGTCAAGATAGAAAACGGTGATCTTAACAGTAGAACCTGTCGGGAAATTGATTTGTATGACAACGGACGAAAAAAAAACGAGAGAAAAGAAATGCAATCAAACAAATGGCAAATAGGGAATAAGTTAATAAGCATATTCATGTGCGTAATTCTTTATCAAAACTTGCGTCAATACGTCGAATGTATTCTTCACACCAAACACGTAATGAAAGCTTTTAATTAAATAGAGACAAAAGAAAAACGAAATGAATTTATTAGAAATATGTAAGCCTACTTCACTTGTTGTTACAATTGATTTCATTTCAGTATGTTGAACAATTGGCTCGAGATCTACATCACGATACAATGAGTATTCCCATTCATGTGCTAATGACTATTGAACAAAGGGGAAAAAAACATGATATTTATGAATGGCAATTCAGTTTTTTAATATTTTACAAATATGCCAGGACTCGATCTTATAGTTCGTCGTCCAACGTAGAACATAATCGATGCTAAAATTTTGAGATTGTCACTTTGAACATCGGATAATTGACCGAGAAGTAAACGATATTTAATTGGTTTGATTAATAACTGCAATTAATCGACATATGTTTATCTCGATAAAACAAAACAAAAAGCAATTTCAACATACAGTTGTAACAAGTGCTCGGAAAATAAAAACTCCAATGAGTAAAAGTATTGCTCGTTGTTTTGTGATGTTAATCAATTTTGTTTTATTAAATTCTAAAAGTTCCTTTGATTAATCGAAAAAAAAACATAACAAAACACAAATAGATGAGGAAAACAAAGAGAAAATTTGATTTTACTTTTTCACATTGCCAAAAATAGTTATCAGGAAATGGATTTCCGTCTTGAATCAAAGCTGATACCGCTGAACTTTTCGATGTACCCAAAACACCATCTCTCGGCTAAGCAAACAGAATAAATTTCATTTTTTGTCTTCAAATTCAATTTCTGCCTTCTACCATAAAATCTACAATTCTCGAAACGATATTTTTCACTGCATCACCAATGATAGTAATTGCTTCGGAATAATTCTTCGATGAAGATTTCAGTGCATCTTTCAACTCAGCCGGACTATTGATTGTTTGAAGTAATACATTGTAAATTGGACCATCCGGTTCGAGATAAACTCGATGTAAAGCAACGAGAATTTCTTGAATACGAATCTTATGAATTGTTGCACTTAGAGTTTGATTTGGTCGATTCTTAAATGAACAATCAAAGAATGTCTCACAAATGATTGTTCAATTCTTACAAGTCGAGATTTGGCTGCACGACTTTTGAAAACAAAGAAAAACCAAATTCCAATAGCCGCTTTCTTGAATAATTGTCGAGGTGTTCGAATTTTTTTAACCGATACTTGTTGAGTCGCTAATTTGCCTTCGGTAAAAAATCCTTCATGATCTAAATAAATAACTAACTACAACTAAAATTATCGTCGAAAAATTACTGTCCGGTGAATGTCGATCTTGTTTGGATTTATTTCGAGTACTTATTGAAAGTTTATTTTCACCATCGGATTGTTCACTATCCGAATTAGCAATTTCATTCGATCCTAATTTAAAATTGATGATCTTCAATATTTATCGACAGTGTTAATAGATACATACTGTCTTTAGATACATGTCTTGGTTTAGTCTTCTGTGTTGAATGATGAAGATGAGATGAACCAAAAAGATCTAACATATACACACAGACATTGAATAGGAATTAGTTTACAAAAACGAAGGGAGGTGAAATTAGTTTATTGTTTTTGTTTTATTATTTGAGTGAAACAAACAAACACGATTAGTCTAGTGTTATTATGATTATTATTGCAAATACTAATTGTGAGAATCACCTGTGCGCGATGTGAGAAAAATATCACTTGGTAATTCGATTAAATGTTCGACATGATCGGGAAGATTTAATGGAGCTGATTGATGATAGTTGTGTTTCGTTTGGTAGAGAGCTGAATTCGATTCGAATCGAGGTGATATCGGTGGGAGTTTAGCGTAGGAATTCGTTCGAACCTGAAGAGTTAGACAATTATGTGAAATAGGAGAAAAAAACTAGATTGAAATAGTACGAACAGTATTTAGATCAGCCTGAACACGATTGTAGTAATCATCTCTTGCTCGAAGGAAATCTTGAAAATGAAAAGAATACAAAATAAAATCAAACAGAAATTTGAGATCAACCGTAATCAACAAAATTTGTAGGTGTTCGAGTGGGAAAGATCGTATCACTATTTCGCTGTTGACTGTGTACAGATCCTTGACGACTCAGCCCTGAGATATTTAATTTGATTTCAAGTAAAAATTTCTCATTCAAATACCTAAATACAGACCGTATCCACGTCCCTAGAAGAGATAAAAATCAACTGTTTTTTTTATTGATGTAAGCAATTGAAATGACGTACATCGAATCGACGATTAGCTAATTGACGTCTCGCCATTGAATCAATTAAATCGTCCATATTCGATGTTGAATATTGTTCTTCTGAAATCATTCGAGTAAAACAAAACAAAAAAAAAACAGAATGATTTTACCAGAAACCGGCCGTAGATTTAAACGAGGATCATAAGCATAATTTGTGATCATTGATTGTTGTGTTGATCGACGACCATTGTTTACTAAATCCTATTGAATAAAATGAAATAATGAAAATATTCGACATTGACATGTTCTTACTTGTATTCGTCGAAGTTCTAATTCGTGTTCGATATTTCCCGGTTCACTTTGCAAACCGATACGATCTAAACGAACGAATAAATTCAATCTGCAGATAAATTGAAATGAAACTCGAATAACACAGTGTCGAAAAGGCAAAATATCAACGTGCTAAACTAAAGTGAGAATGTATTACCAACATTCAACAATGTTTCGGAAACTATCGGTGAATAGGACGTTTGTCGACTCAAAACTTTCGGTGTTACAGGTTGATGTATCAGATTTGTCGGCGTACGATGGGTTATTGTTTTCGAAGACAAACGAGATAAACGACCTTATGAAAAAGTACTTGTCTATTTTCTATTTGTTTTTTCAATACATACGTGTTCGTTTAATGTACTCATCGGCACTCTGTCGTTGCCGGTCAAGTTCCTAATAATAATTTGAATGAGAAAATTAATTGACGCGAAAAAAAAACGAATTTCTTACTGATTCAATTAATCGAAGACGAAGTTTGTGTATGTTATTGTCAACGTTGGTATCCATTGTTCGTGGTATAAACTAGGCAAAATAACATCGATCAAAATTGAAAAAGAACTAAATTTCAATTTGTAATAAATACAACAACAGAGAGAATTCACTTTTCTCTCTCTCTCTCTCTCGTTTCTTTTCTCTTCTTCGTCTCTCGTTATGTTAGAGAAGAACGTGTCGTTTCTTTGGTTTGAAAATCTATGTTGTCGTCATAAAAATCTGATCTTTCATTTTTGAGTGTTTTTTTTTATTCAAACAATCGAGAGAAAATTTTCTCTCGTTTTCTTTTCAATTTCTTTGCCTCTCGGTTTTATATTTATGCGACATGAAAAGAATTTGATTTCAATTTTCTTTCTTTTTCTCTGACATCGAGCAAAAAAAATGTTAAATAATTTTAATTTCAAATGCAATAAACACTTACAGTAACATCAAATGGAAATCGTGCAAAAACAGGCAACTGATTCTTTTCCATGGAAACAACCGGAAGTCCGTCATCTGTTGTCAATGTTGGAGCAGCCGCCGATTCGTCTATCTAAATAAAACGATGATTTGATTGTCAAGGCAAAAAAAAGGTTTCTGATCGAACTTGATCTCCATGTGATTTGAATTGTTGTGGTACATTGTTTGATGAGGGGGGCGGAGTTGTTGGGAGTTGTGTTGATCTATTGCGTGTTGCGAATCGTCGTGCTGGCGAACTATGAAAAGGAAATCATTCGAACGTTTCAGGTCTTTTTTGTTTGTTATTGTTCTACTTTGGATTGTTAAACGGTTCGGTTTGTCTTGATGTGGGAAATACGTATTGTTCTGCAGATCGAGGACTTTGACTTCGAAGACTTTGACTTCGTCGAACTGTACTCAATACGCTCGGTGGTTGGTAACGTATTGCATTTGGGAGAGTTGGCATTGGTCTAGGTGGCGGCGATGGATTTCGTGCTCGCCGTCGTACTTGTGCCATTCTTTCAAATCAAATAATTTGAGATAAAAGAAAAAAATCCGTATAATTTTTTTAATCTTTGTCTGATTCGTGACTTGAAAAGGAGAAAAAGAAAGCGAAAGAACTCTTTCTTTTTTTCAAAAGAGCAGAACAGAAATCAAAAATAAACATCAAAGAAAAAGAAAAAAAAGAAAAGAAAACCAATAATGAGTAGTGATTGTACATAAATATGTTAAAAATAAGTAAATCATTTAGAACGATAATTAAAGATACTATTGCGAGTATGTTTTAACAAACAAAAAAAAACATGGTCATTTTCGGTTTCCATCGATACCTTGATGTACTATTAGACATTTGTGTGTACGAGTTTTATTTGTTTGTCTTTTGAAAATCAACATAGACTTATAATTTATTGATATTCGACTGTAAAATAGCGTCATCTCTGCGTATTGAACTTTTTTTTGCCAATATTCTCCATAGAAACTTATGTTAAAATGGTAAAAACAACTTGAAAAACGAACATTAAACGACTCGTTTTGTTTGTTAAACATCCATAAAAATAACGAGAAGAAAAAGAAAAAGAAATGTCGAATACAGACACGGTTACAAGTCGTTTTCATATTTTACATCTCGAAGTTGTACATGGTAATATTAATACGATTTACCTTTTTTGTTTTCTTTCGTATTAATTAAAGAATTTCTCCAGGGTCGGATCGATATGAAATTCATTTGCATATGGAACGTCCGCCATTAGTCAAAGATCTTATGGCTGAAGTTGAAACAAAATCTCGAGTAACAATACTCAATCAACAATTACTCTATCGCGGTACGAGAAATTTATTCAAAAAAAAAGTGAAATTCGAAAAAATGCTTCTCTAGGTCAACGTTTGCATCAAACTCCTGATAAACCTTTGGGAAGTTTCGGTTTATTCAATGGAAATCGTATTATTTTAGTTGGAGACAAAGTCAGTTCTAAATGCACAATTAGATCTTCAATCGATCGAGTTCTTGTGTTTTTTTGTTTCGTAGTTAACTGGTTTAGAAGATGAACATTTTCGTCGTTTAATAGACGTTGAAAAACATGTAAAATTAATTGATGAAGTACTCGAACTTGTCTGTCGTGATTTCGAAAAATTGAAACAAGTATACAAGAAAAAATTTAGAATTACGATGCACGAATATTTCGTTATTTTAGTCTGGACAAACACGAGATCGTTGTGAAAATACTCTCTATGATTTGCAAGCACGTAGCGAACGTTGTCGTACAGATTTGCAAACATTTAGCTCGATTCTCGATCAATTAACCATCGAACGAGACGAACCAGATGCTTTTAGGAAAAAGAACGATATGATTACACTGATTCGCGTACGTTTCATTTCAATGAACATATTTCTCATTGATTTTCGATATCTTCTTTTTCGTAGGACCGTTTAGATATTTCATCGAATATCACATCGGCTATATCATCATACAATCAATAGATCCATTTTTATTTTTTATGTGATACACAAGCATGACAATCTCAATGTCGTCAATGATTTTTTTTATTGAAAAAAAAAACGATGATATGCATGAATAATTTCCTTGTTAAATGAAAGAAGAGGAAAAAAAGCGCTGATATGACTTATATATGTGCTTCGATGAAGACTAAAAGTATACGCGGGGTTATATCGATTCTCTCAAGCGTAATTTCGTTTTTCTCTCGATATTACTTACGACATTTTTTTCTGCTGACGAGCGCAAACTAAGTTCGATAGAGATTTTAATCGATTCTAAACGAATTATTTTAGTTTTTGACATGGGTGGAGCAGGATCGAGAGAACAATCTTTGACAAAAGCTATCGAAAATCAAGATGCAACTGAATTACGAACAATTTTGAAAGATTTAACACCTGAACAGATTCGAGCATTGATTAAATCGATTGCAACGATCGAGGAAAATCAATGTACCATACTGCACTATGCAACTTGGCAAGGTACGTATCTTGAGGGTGTTGTCGTCCTTTTCACGTTGATTTTACTTTGCAGATAATCCAGATATTCTCGCACCATTGTTGGATTATGCTGATGATTTAGAAATTCGTGATAATTTCGGATGGACACCATTGATGACAGCTGTCAATCGTGGTAGTAAAAAGAACGTTAATTTATTACTTGCACGTGGTGCTAAAATTGATTGTGATTGGTCAGGTGGCATGAGTCTCATTGCTGATGCAATGAACTTCGCTGATACAGGTTTTTTGCTTTCTTTGTTTTTCAATTTCGAACATTTTTTTGTTTAGAACTCGTTACACTTCTTCTCGATCATGGTGCACGTGCCACTCCAACTGCAGAGATGCTGTCGAACGGACAAGATCAAAATGCATTCTATCTATTGCACTATGCTGTCGATGATGGACTTCTTGATATTGCCAAGATTTTGATCGAACGAGGTCGTGTACCTTTGAATACATTGGATAAATCAGGATGGAGTGCACTTCATCTAGCTGCTGGACATAATAGTCTCGAAATGGTTCAGTTGCTTTTGAGTAGCGGTGCTGATATAAACATTCGTGTATGAGAAAAGATTCGTTCTATGAACTTTAGTTTTTCATTTTTGTTAACTTTTAGGATAAACAAGGTAATACTCCATTAGCATGGGCACGAGAACTTAATGCGCCGAATGTTGTTTCCGAATTAAATCAACATGGTGCTATAGCAGATAAAGAATGGCATGGAGACAAAATTCAATTGAAAACGCCTGAACAACATGAAAAGGATTTGGCAGCTGATGCACAAGCAAATATGACTGAAAGATTTGAAATTGAAATCGAAGATTCACCAAGCAATTAAGGTTCATTTACGTTCAACGATGAACTTATCTTTCTTATTTCCACAAACGTTCCATTTTCTTTTTTCTTCATTCATTTGTTCAACAAACAAACCGTCAGCCATTCGATTCGAATGATCATAGAAATCGAAAAGTGAAATAAAATAAAACATTTTTTTTCTTTCTCATTGTTACTAAGTACGATGAAATGATATTTATTTACTTTATTTCAAAAGAAAATAAATAGAAAATTTTCATTCGATTTCAATGAATATCCATATTGAACGAGTTTTTCTCGCATGTTTTATTTGATTGTTCAATGGACAATTCGATTTCTTCTCATTGTTATTCTCTCATCGACGATTCTTCAATCAACAAATCACAGTTTTCAGATCTCATTAGGATTCTTTTGTATTTATTGTGGTCGACCAGATTATGCCTATTCTCATCTATTGCCAATCGAATCACGATCGATTGTCGACTGTTCTCAACCGTATTACATCTTCTGTTCATATCGAGAAGCTATTGGCTGTATGAAATATATTAAAATCTTTGATTATCATATTCATATCGTTCGAGATTGCCTTCGTTTTACTGAACTACCAACGGATAATCTCGAATGTCATGCCGAATATCCAACTCGAAATTTTATTCCGATAAGAGAAAAAAGATTCTGCTGTAATAATACAGTATTTTGTAATGGAACATTTTCTATAGTTTTTCGTCGTCAAACACGGTCTTTGTTATTATTAGTTCATCTTTTTCTACTTCTGATCAATTCATTTGCTATATAAAATGAAATAAAAACAAAACAGCAAAAGAACATCAAAATTTTGTTGATTTCGATTACTATAGAATGAGATCTATATACAACGATAATACACGAAACACACATGCATAACATTAAAACGAGAAGACAAACGAATTAGAAAACAAATATCAACGATAATCGAATAATTCCAGTGAGTTGCCTGATTTGTTTTTTTTCTGAACTGTTGAAAAATAGAGCACCGGAGAAGAAGAATATGATCGTTGATGGATAACATCATGTTCTCTATGGTTTTTTGCAACAATTTTGACACATATTTTCGAAATCTGTTAGAACATCACGTGAACATGGTAGACCATCCATTCCGGGAGGACCTGGTAGGCCAGGTCGACCACGAAGACCTCGTGGACCTTCTCGGCCATCTTCTCCCTGAAAAAAAGACAAGAATTATTTCATAATGTTGATCAATTTTGATTGAAAATTCACATACTCGTTCTCCTTTTTCTCCTGGTGAACCTTGAATGCTGTATTCACTTCGAATACCCTAAAACAACAATATCGTTCATAGATTTTTTTTCTGCTTCAGAAAACATACCGTTGAACGTTTTCTCGATGCATATGGTGCGTTCTGAAAATGAAAGATATTTTTCAAAAATGACTAAATAAGAAAAGAAATTCATACCATTGAATAACCTGGTAAACCCATTGAGCCTCGGTCTCCTTTTTCTCCTTTGCCTTGATCACCCTTTTCGCCCTGAAAACATATTCAGAGATTTTTAAATTTGTTCATTCGATAGGATTTAACTATACCTTCAAACCAGGTGGTCCAATATCTCCTTTAGGTCCTATTACGCCCTGAAAAATAAAATAAAAATTCGATGTTGATTTACAATTATCAAAAGTAAAATTGTCTTACGATTGGACCAGGTTCGCCACGATCGCCTTTTTCTCCATTATATCCCGGCTGACCAGGAAGACCAATTCGTCCCTGAAGGAAAGAAAAACATAAGCCAACAAAATTAACAACGAATCTGATCATACTTTTGGTCCTGGAAGACCTGGGGCTCCCACCATCACGATATGTGTCGAATTGAAGTCAACTTTTTGAATAAATCCTGCTTCACCTTTCCCACCACGATCGCCCTTCGAATAATATAATAGCACGATATCTATTGACTTATTCTATTTACTTTTCTTCCCGGTGGCCCTTGATAACCCATTTCACCTTTCATTCCATCAATGCCATCACGACCATTTTGTCCAGGAATTCCAGGACTATTGAAACAATCATTTAGTCAATTAATTCGAATGAAATTACATGTTTTATTTTACTTTCCAGGTAAGCCAGGCGCACCACGATCACCTTTCGGTCCTATAATTGAATCACCACGATCTCCTGCAATTTGTTGAATTACAAAGTTAAACGCTGATACAAGACAGAAAAAATAAAGAATGAATACCTTTGACTCCTGGTGGTCCTGCATCTCCTTTCATTACAACAAATCGACGTACTTTCGGTCGAACAACAGGTCCACGATCTCCTTTTTCACCCTACAACAACAACAATTTAGATTATTTCTTAATTAATCCAAAGACAGACATTATCGAGAGAGTCTCTTAGAAAGTATTTGTTTTCATCGTATTTTTCTTTCTGTTATCAAAATTAATGTAGGTCCTTTTTTCGTACGTTTTCGAATAAAAAAAAACTCGATTAGATTAATATTATATCGAAGCTGTTTTTTTGTCACGATTGCTACGGTACAATGATTTGTTTTTCTGTATATAAATGCAACGAAATTTATGTTTCGCCCACCACTTTACGGTAGATCGATTTTTCTTTCTCCACACGTTGCAAATAAGCGCATCAGTTTCCTCAACAGACGTCCTTCGGTAAGTCGATTTTCATTTTCGTTTTCGTTTAATATTCAGTACAAAACAACTAACTATCTAGAATTTCGCTCTTTTCTACGTACCTTCTCTCCGGGTGAGCCCTACAACAAAAAAAGATAGAAATAAAATTTGAGTTGATAAATAGAATCGACACATACGTCTAATCCCGGTGGTCCAGTTTCGCCAATACCATCGAGACCAGGCGGGCCCATATCACCTTTAGGTCCTGGTGGGCCTGGTATGTATCTGACCAAAGATGATTCAGCACTGCGTCCCGGTTCGCCTTTTTCACCCTAAAATATTTCGTTGACTTCGATCGAACGAACGAAAGAAATAGGATATTCACTTTAATGCCATGCCAAACAATCGAACCCGGATAACCTCGTTCGCCTTTCGAGCCAATTTCACCCTAGAATTCATCGGTTACATTGAATCCATCAACAAATTAATTTTTAGAAATCCTACCGGAAATCCAGCAAAACCTCGATCGCCCTTTAATAAGCAGAAAAAAAAACATGTCGTTTATCAGACATTATAAAATATAGATTACAATTATGAAACATACTTTTTCGCCTTTAGGACCTATAGAATATCAATCGAATAACATCAGACAAATCGATAAATGATAAGACCTTACCTGGAGGACATAAACAATTAGTTTGTTGTGTCTCAGGAATAAATCGTCGTTGACGTATTCCGTCCTATTCAACAGAACAAAACGATAATTATATATGATCAATCGAGCGTAGATAAGATTATTCGAAATCTAACAATGCATTTTGAACTTTAATCATTTCTGTTGTTTTTCATCTGTATTATTGAGTCATATTGTTACATCATCTAATGAACATAATGTTCTTGACAAGAATAAGAAAGAAGCTAGTGACGTGTTACTTGAAGTTCTTCAACGAACTTGTACATTTATTCATCGCGTAATGAATGAATGAATGAATAGTCTTTCGAAACACGTCATTTATTGTTTATCAAACGAAAAGAAGAAAAAAAAACTGTCATAACGTTAATTCCTCGTTCGTCTTTATGTATTCTGTTTTATGTAAAATGCATAAGCATACGTTTGAGACATCATCATCGTTATTGTTGCGTACTAAAAACTTTTAAAGTATGTATGTGTTCATCCACTCGATGAGTTAAAGTGATGCATATACATTCATTTCATCGTCATAAAATGACCCCCGATGTCTATCACTTTAGGTAATGAAAAGAGAGAAAAAGCATATGAACAAAGCCTTGGTGAACAGTATATTAGTTAAACAGAAGAAGTTTGATATGTAAAAGATACACGAAATCACTTAGTCAATTGATGATGGTCATCGACAAAGATCATATTTACTTTAATCTCTTAAATTTGAAAGGTAAAACTATGAACATAGATATTGAACGAAATTGATAAGGAGAAGGATATCATTTTTCTACGTATCTTTTGTTTTTTGTTTCGTATTCAAATGTGAAACGAAAGAATGTCGTTGAAACGATGATTCTCATTGACTACTTAGAGAAAAAGAAAAAGGAAATATTTGATGCTAGTTCTCAACATCATGCGTTAAATTTAGAATAAAAGTCTTTTATCATTAACCTTTTGATGTTCGTTAAGCGGAGAAGCACTTAGAAAGCTTTTATCGTCTCGTTTAATTTGTTATGCATATTTGAAATAAACGAACATGACCTTGACAAGAACCGTACATACATACGTACACACATAAAGAATTGATATACAAGTGTCAAGGACTTCAATCAGCATTTCCAAAAACACCAATCTTACCTTATTAGACTTAACGATATTATTGTTATTTGTTAAGGTTAGCTGTTGAATAAAATGAATGATTTTTGTTAACCATTGTTCATTTGTTGGTGTTGATGATAATGTCGATTGAAATTGTTCAAATGTTGGTAGAATTTCGACGAGAATATTTTCTAATTTTAATTGACGTTCAGTTATTAACTGATATTGATATGTATTATACGCATTCCACGAAAGTGAAATCGATATTAAAATGAAACAAATTGTTAAAGTTAGAAATGATATCAGTCGAGATTGATCAGAACTATTTGTCATTTTTCTTTTATCAATTGGCATATCGATAAACCAGAAGATTAATCGATTGATGATGTTTCTTTTTGCTTTCGTATATATGTATGTAAATACGATTACTGCTCGATTGAACACAATAATAGTCGGCAACTGTTAGATATATGCTACGTTAGTCAGCGTCACAATAATAGAACGAATAATTGAACAAACATAGGTGTTATGCTTCCGTAGCTAAAAGAGAAAGAACAAAAAAAAATTATATATCCAAAAATATTCGAAATGTCATATTAAGGTACTGCAAAAAGAACGTATATAAACGAAAGTATTTGATGTATGTCTACTTTTATATCGTATATGTAAGTTCTACAGACAGGTACGAATTTAGTAACGACGCGTCGATATAGAATCGATGTATGTATACGTATATTGTGTACAAAGAAACCGTAATAAGAAAAAAGAGAACGAGTCGAGTATTGTTAAAACTAAAAGAGAGAAAGAAAAAGTGTGCAATCTTTCTTTTCTCCCTCTCTCTCTCTCTCTCTCTCTCTTTCTCTTGATGAAGAAAAAGATGATGATGATGATGAAAAGGCAAAGTGGAAGAGAGATTTTATTTAAAAAAAAAAGAAGAAGAAAGAAACTACTTAAAGAATTATACTTTAAGTGGAATTAGTTGTTCATATACGAAACTGAACATTTGAAAGGCAATCCTACATTTACATATGTATATATCATCGCCTACGATGTACATCGAGCAAACTGATTGAACAGAAACAAAAGATAAAGAGAAAGACGAAGAATCATTGCATTATTATTGTTTCAACAAAAGCCATTTGTTATCAGATTATGAAAGTAACATTCTTGGAGAGAAGAAAATACCCTGCAAATACTCATCACTCAATTATCTGTTTGTGTGTGTATATACATTGATGTGTTGAACAAGAGGTAATTATCGAATGACCTTTGTTCAAGCTGGATTCTGTATGTATGATGCCTATGAAATGAATCGAACTGTTGTTATTGTTGTATGATGATTAAAAGAAGTCTTGCATTGCTTCTCAGTTGATTTCGTGACAATATTTCCCTCATCAAACTAAAACGATCGATCTCAATTAAATTCTTGAATTAATTCCGTAATTTCAGTTAATTAATCTATTCAATTGTCATTTTACTTTCTTTTTTTTCCAAGAAGAAACGTACGTATGTCTAGTGAAGTAATTTAATTGACAGATGTCTGACTAAGTTGAGCTTCTTCCACCTTTGTGTCTACTATTTAAGAAGACGACGACGATGATGATTGACTCTGTCAGAATGTATTATCTATCAATGTACTAATTGTACGTTGAACTAACATCGACGAAAAGACAAAAGAAGAAATTGAATATTTTCCTTTTACATCACTATCAATTGATTAGTAATTAACAAAGATACAATATATATATATATGACTATTGACCGAACTCTTTCTTTCTTTTTCTTTATTTTACATTTGTTGATTAATGTCTATCGAAAGATTTTTGTCTTGATTGTTCGTTTGTTCACTATCATTATGAGTGGACATTGATTTTTGTTCGCCAATCTGAAATAATTTCGTTTGAAATTCTTCCCAACTACAATCGATATAATCGATTTTCGGTAGTAACAAACGATCTACATGCATAGAAACATAAAAAGCCGATTAAACTCTATTTTTAACGTCGTACTTTTAAGAACTTTGCCGAATGTTTTTTCGTATGTTGAAAACGAACGTAGAGCAGATTCGCAATCCATAGATATATAATCCGATTTATTAGCATGATGTATATGATGTTTAAGACGAATATGATGTAGCATATCAGTTTTCCAATTCGATCGATAGAAACATCGACGGCATTTATGTGGTTTATATAGAGAATTCGATTGCGGTGAGGATGATATTTGAATTTTAGTTTGATCATCTTCATTATCATCGCCATCGGCATCGGTTAGCTCATCGTTTGTACTGCAATCGCTTAGGATTTGTTCGGTAAAAGAATTTTTCTGGAATTTCTTTGGAAGGAAAATATTTATTGAAAGATGAATATCAGCAACGGGTTTCGTTGATTGATTTGTTTCATTGAGAATGAGTGGCGCTTGTACAGTTGTATTCAATGAATAATTGGGTATTTGTTCTCGATTATCATCGATTTGAGACGTTTCGATCGAATTCAATTCATCGAAATCGATGCTATGAATGTTTTTTACATGTCGAACAACATTACTTCGATGATGTGCTCGATATGTACATAAACAACATTGAAAGACTTTTGTTAAACGACCATTAGAAGAGTGAATATTATGTGCAGTCTTGATTTGGAACATAAGACTTTTATCAGATAGAAAAAAAAAACATAGTAAGTTAAGCTTACGATATGCTTCGATGCTGCACATCGGTGACGATTAACTGTTGACATTGATTCATTTGTTGATTGATTGACGAATGATGAAGATGAAGATGATAGAATCGATGTATTGGTTAGGTCAGTTTCATCGAGAGCTGATGATTCTATTGAATTTGATTGATTTTCAGAAATCAAACAAAAAAAAAGATTAAATTCAAACTTTTGATTGTCTTCTGCTTGAGTACAGCAAGAAGACAACGTGTATTCGGATCATCTGTTGAATATTTATGTGCAATCTTAGGAAAACACATATGTTTCCGTGATTGATGTTTATAAATCGATGATGTCGATTTCGTCATCAATGAACAATATGGACAACCGTATCGTTTCGGTTCAACGAATGCGTTCGATGTTGATGTTGATGATTGAATGCAATGCTGAATTTTAGTTGATTCATTGAGTTTTTGTATGTATTGAGAGATCGATCCTACGAGACCTCATCAAATGTAAACACTCAACAAAACTCGAGATTTACCAGTGACGGTATTCGAATGTTTACGTTTCATATGTGTAACACAATCACGTCTGTATTTGTACCTAGTTTTTTGTGTATGTGAAGGAGAATAAAACGAACGAATTCGAGATTTTGAATAGTTACATGCAATTGCATAATAAACATCGAAAATTCTTTTCCGTATGTTTAGCAACATGAACTTGAAATTCTTGAAGATTTCGAGTGATAAACGAGCAGAACGTGCAGAAAAATGGTTTGATCTCATTGTCGGACGATGTTGAGAAATTTATTTGATTATGTTCACCTTCAGGCAACAATGATGATGATGTGATTGTCGACATCGTTTGTTGAGTACAAACTTCACCCAAATAATTAAATATTCGATCAGCATAGTCGTCAAAGGCATTGTCTAAGAGTCGAATAATTATTTAATTCGATTAGTTGACTTTTTGTATATCTCATGCGCAAACCTGTTCGGTCAATATTTGAATTTCGACTGACTGATAATTTAACATGTTGACTTTGTTTCCTAGTATATAGGTAGCAATTATTTATTTTACAGTTTTATCATAAATTCTTACGTTTCTTCTCGATTAATTTCATCGAGTTTTTTCGTTTGTGAAGAAAGAAATTCTGTTACAAAATAAGACGATTTAAGTAGAAAAAAAAAATACACGAAAGGGACAGAGAGGAAGAAAAAAATTTATTTATACAGCTTCGTATTTTACGCATAAAATATTTCGGTTTTCTCTCGACGTACCTTCAGAATTTGTATGCGATGTTTTTCTCTTCATTTGAGTAGTTTGAGTTTTTTCTTTTATATACAGGTGGATTAGTTCGCGCGTATGAAAACGATTATCTTCATTTATTGTTCATCGACTCTTTCGAACAGTTAGATCGGTACGCATAGCAACCAAACATCAAATGATATTCTTCGCGTTTTTTTTTCTCTTCTATCTTCTTAATCAATTCAAACGATTAAATTGTCTTTTTTGTTTATCTTTTGAACAAAAAAAAATCGTTCATGTCAAAATCATTTTTCATCGATAGTTTATTCTTTCTCTTTTTTTCGCTGCAGTAAAAATATTAATATTTTGTTGAAAATGATTAATATTGACATTCAATTTTTCTTTCCTCTTTATGTATAATAATAAAAAAAGAACCTCTTTTTCTCCATACAAGAGCAAATACATGACAGATGCAAGTATTGAATTATGTTTTTCAACGGGAGATTCCCTAAAAAGAACTGCATTCAAGTCTTGTCTCATGCTGCTTTTCGATTCAATCATTTAGACGAAGAAAAATGTATTGTATGAAGCAAATGGCACGGTTGATTGCCGGAGCTCAAAGCTGTTGCCAGCTTACTAAATTGAGTTTGCGTGTGAATGAAAAGGAGGTTCTTTCTTTCTTTCTTTTTCCTCCTTTTTTTCTTCTTCCATTTGGTGATTACAAGAAAAATGAATTAGCTACAGCGAGAGTCTTCTCTTCTTTTCTATTCAAACGACCGTCCTTCTCCTCCTCTTCACCAGCATCCCGTCTTTTCAATAATAATTAAAAGAAAAAATCTTCTATGAAATATCATCTATGACTGCTGTTGAAATCCTAAGTACGCTATTTGAACATATTCTTCGTCTTCTTCTTTGAGATGAATACAATAGTAGCAAAGAAAAGAACATCAATATATAAATTCATAATTAATTGGTGTGCTTGTTGCTCGTGTGAGTTAGATGTTAGACGAGGAAAAGGAAAAGGAAGAGAAACAAGATTGTATTCAAAAACAGACAAAAGAATGAATGATAGAGAGAGAGAGAGAGCGAGCGAAGGGAAGTTGATGCAGATACTACAACTGCAAGTAACAGTCTGACACGTCAACGATGAAAAAGAATACCAGAAAATATACTCGAAAGGAACAATATCGACATCTGCATTTCAACGTAATCCATAGGTCAGACTTTTAAGGAAAAGAAATTCTCCAGTCAAAAGCGAGAATCTGATACATTTTTTCTTTCTTTCCTTTCTCTTCGCAAGCAAAGCGTAGTTTTTTTCATTAGCTAAAACCCGTTGGGTATATAACATTAGTTCCGGCAATAACATCACTATAAGAAATACACCTGCATTTATATTACTCTTTTTTAATGCATGTCATAGAAGTTAATGTAAAAAAGAAGAAAAGAAGAAAAAAAAGAAGCAGCAGCGAGCAAAATGTTTTTTAGGATAGAAAATGTGGAGTTACGAGAAAAGTCAGAGATGATTAATAATATGAAAAAAGAAAGAGAAGAAAACTGGAAACGACACTCGCTAGTGTTATTGATGAAGAGGAGACTCGGGTGAGTAAAAAACAAGAAAGAGAGAGCGAGAGAGAGAGAGAGAGAAAGAGGGAAACTGTGAACACAATATAAAACATTTACTTAGTTTTCCGTACACGCACACGCCTAGTTCTTTTAATGATGTGTGTGATCCATTTACTCGTCGATCAATAATATTTTTAAAAAATCTAACAAAGTTCGACAGAAAATCTCTTGATTAGAAATTCTATTTTCAGATTAATTGCGTGTTAATAGAAAAATGGCACGTTATGAACGGTTTGATGACGATACATCTGTATCAAAATCAGCTACACCCGGTGTATTACAATCAAACATGATAAATGATCCTGAAAACAATGAAAAAATTGATCTCTTCGTTACAAGTAATTCATCAATGTCAACCGAAGAAGAAACAACAACGCGTCATGCACTAGTTACATTAAATATTATCTCAATTGTTGTTAGTACCGTTTGCGGTATAATAACATTTTTTCTTGCTGTCGAAGAACATTCAGCATCTGCACTTGGCTTTGCTGTTGATACGATACTCGATGTTCTGGCATTTTTAATTATTATTTGGCGTTTTACATCGGCATCCGATCAAGTTAAACGTGAGATATATGTTCTTCGAGTTTTAGCCGTACTCTTTTTCGCATCCGGTTTGGCCGTTTTTATCGATTCAATTATCGATATTCGCGACAAAATTCATCCAAAACCGAATCATTATCTTTTCGTTGCCGTTGTTATTCAAACAATCGTATTTTCCTGTTTAGCTCTTGCTAAATACACCGTTGCAAAGAAACTCAATGTTATTTCGGCATATTCTGATGCATTCAATACACTCATAGCGGCAATAATGGCATTCTCAGTTGGTACTAGTATAATAATTTATAAGTCAAATCCAACAATTTGGTATTTTGATCCAATCGTTGGCATGATTATTTCGACACTAATTATGGCCTATGGCGTTTGGATGATGGTGAAATCATTTCGAAAATTTTAATTTTTACTTAACAGACAGAAATTTATTACGATTATAACCCGAGTTTTGTCTTGTTGTTTTCTTCTCGGTGTCAGATTATTCTAGTTTCAAGTTTTTCATTCTCGAAATTGTATTCTATTTATGTACGTCGTCGATTGCCCATCTATTCCACTATAATTTTCTCTCGTTGTCTAGTAAGCTGTTAAATACTCATAGAAAACAAAAAAAAGAACTTATTTTAAAAACATAGTTATTTACTAATTTAATGGGCGGAATGAACTGAAAAAAACTCTAATCAGAGAAGACTAAGCATTTGTTTTTTTTATTTTATCAAAATATCACAATCAAGTGAACACACGCACGCACAAATAAAGTTAGGAGTGATTATTTCAAATTAAAACGTTGTCGATTTTTATTTGAATTCGTATTATTATTCATTGAACTATTTGGTTTTGTTCGCCAATCGTATTCAATTCGACAGTAGATTCCACCTGGTGTAATAAACGATGTTCGATTTGTATTCGATTTCGTATTCTGTTGAATCGAGAGAAGCATTCGAAGCATTTCATCGTACCGTCGATGTTCGTCTTCTCGTTGAGTATCTTGATTCCATCGTGTTGATTTCGATGCATCCCAAACATATTTCAAATCAGGACCGAACGGTTGTCGATCGAGTAATGGCGTCCATTGAACATGAACGAACGATTTCTTCTGATCAGGATTCGAAAGCACACCAAAGATCGATTGTTCAATAACTTTATTGATCATTAAATTCGTTCGATTTGGATTGATAAATGACGTTCGAAATTGCGGATAGTTTTTAATTAATTCCGATTTATCGATATGTTCGTAGATTTCTGTGATGAGATTTTGCTGTTGACAGATATGTTCTCGTTGTTGACAAGCATTCGGTCGTAAACTCGATTGCAGAATATCAAAACTGCTCGTCATTTGCGAGCAACAATCGTGTTTACCATCGGTTATAGTTAATTTCGAATGATAAGAACATGTCGAAAAATCAATAAAACGAAAATATTCATGGCAACGTGCGCATTCATCGCCGTGAATATGTAACCTGGAATAAAAAAACAAACAAACAAACAAATAGAATGATAAGTTTTTTTAATTGAGGAAATTGAATATCCTGAACATGCAAGCAATGATCTCTCACGCAAATGTCAATTACCAAATGATCCAGAATGTATTTCGCCAGGAATTTTCTCCTTTAGCATGAATTTCTTTGATCCATTGATTGATATCGAATTTCGGATCGATTTTATGTTGAAAACAAAGTTTACCATTGGGTTTCATAATTAAATGTTCGATTAAACAAGGCAAACGTTCCATTTGTTCGCATGTCATAATATTCAAACAGTATTGACATCGAACGATTTTCGTTTCAGTGAGAAGATTTTCGAGACTAAATTCGAATAATTTACTGCGAATTCGATTTTTTCGATCGTGTATCTGCTCGATATCTAATGGATTTGCAAATTTCTTCACTAATTGCCGAAATAAATTCTCTGATATCGATGAAACATTACAATTCGTTGCGAGAATTTCATTCAAATGTTCATGAATATAATTCAATGATTGTCGGACAAGTTTATCCATTTTTAAAAAATCCGATGAGATCAATATTGAAATAGCTATTCGAGGTTCGAGTTCAGGTAATTTACTCGCCGTACGACGATTGACAAAGGACATTAACCATTGAAATATATCCAAATCACAATGAACACTAATATCAACTTCTTCGATTTGATCAGGCTCGTCTTTGAGATAATCGGCAAAATATTTCATTTCACGTATTAATAATGTTCGATTGCAAGGAAATTGTTTCTTCAATGATTTAGCTTCGTCACAAACAGTAATTGTTATTTGTGAATTATCTTGATTTTCACTACTACTGACAATAGTTGTTGTTTCGTCGCTTTCATCGTTGATTTCTTCGGTTAATTGCTCAGAATTCGCATTTGCTGGTATCGATTGTTGAATATTTAAATAAATAGTTTCTAGAGTTAGAAGAGCATTGGTCGAGGAAGATATCGATGGAATTTTTAATCGAGAGATATCAATCGATTTCGAACGTTCGACTAGATAAGCATTGAGAAGAAAATCGATCATACATGCTTGCATGATGATAAGATCTAAAGTGTTCGAAGAATAAATATACAAATTCTGTTTTAAAAACAAAATCAAAACGATGTGTCGAAACATTTATTGAATTTATCACAAAAAACAAAGAGAAGAATAGTTTAGTTTAATAATCGCGATTATTTTCTTCGTGAAGGTGGCCGTTGATTTCTTTGAACAGTTGGCGGAAGTGATTCGCTCGATGAAATCGGAGCTATCGTATCTTTATAGTAATCGGTTTCTCGAAGAACTTGATCGATGTAGGACATCATTTGTTCGTATGTTACCGAACCATCACCTTCGGGAATAGTTAAATCGACTAAACAGACAAATGAATCCATTTTGTTCGAATGTTTTTTTTTTCTTTACCGGCATTGAGATTGGATAGACTAGATGATGATGGTCGAGACGAGTTTGTTAATGTTCGTGGACCAGTAAGCTGTTTTCCACTGCCACCAAGATCGAACGAAATCGAATCACTCGAATGTGTCGAGAGTTTCGAGAGTTCGGTTTTTAAATTCTGCGATGAACCTTTCGAAAATAAATAACCACGATATCGATCGATTAATCGACGATATTTATTATTATTGAGTTTATTCGACGGAATCTAATCGAAAAACGAAAGACTAGTTAACGAATTGTTTGCACTCGAGAATAATTACGTAGGATATGTAAATAAGTTTGTGAACGATGTCGAGCAATTGACTGACGGGATCGGTAGGACGAAGACGATAATTGGAAATACTAATTGAGCCTGTCGCTGACGAAGGTCGAGGACGACTTGATGATGAACTCGATCTACGAGAGAACTCGAAGTCTTTGTTAAGAATAGAAGAAGACAAAAGGAAGCACTACTTTCGCTCAGAACTTGAGAAACTCAATGAATGATGCATTGTTTGGCTGTTGTTGTTATTATTACTGTCATAGCCATTTTCGAATGAAATATTCGGCGATTCAGGTGAACGTGCTTGATAGATTGAATTGCTTTCCGTTGCATTCGCTGATTGATCCGAAGAGAATCGAATCGGTTGTCGACGGAGATTATTCGGTTTTGTCGAGCTACTTGGCGGCTGAGGAATATTTCCACTAGGAATGTTTTCAAGCGTGTCACTATCCGAAACTAAACCGAAATGAGCTTTAAAAAAAAAGACAAACGTTATTCGAATAATTTTACTCAAAGTAAACGATTCTTGTTTATTCAATTCATGTTGTCCATCGGTTCCATCGAAGCTCATGTCTTGCATGCCTCCGCTACTATTCACCAACGATTCTTTCGTACTCGAACAGCTCAAACATCGTGGATGCGATTGTTGTTGTTGTAATTGTGTTTGTTGTTTGAGCAGATAGATTTCTCGTTGATCATCACGTTGTCTCAAACGTTTTTCTAACGATTGAATAGTCGTGCACGAACGATCGGTGTATGACATCAATCGTTCGGTACATAATTGAGCTATTCCGCATATATCCGGTCGATTAACTGGATCGACTGTTAAACATTTGCTGATAATTTGACTGATCCGTTCCGAATAATGAGTCAATGGATTACGATCGAATTCACCTTCGCAAATTTTACTCGTCAATGCAAATAAATTCGGCGTATAAAACGGTGGAACTAATGCAGCCATATGATACAAAACACAGCCCAAACTCCAGATGTCTATACGCAAAACACAATGATTTATTCGAAAACACGAAATCTTCTATCGAATTCTACCGGCTTTTTCGTTGTATTTCAAATGCTGAATGATTTCCGGGCAAGCATAGTACATCGTACCAACAACGGATGTCATCTTACTGCAATCATTATTTCTCAATTTAGCCAGACCAAAATCGGCTGAAAAACGAAATGATCATTATCATCATTGCTCAAACAAATCTCTCGTTCGTTTCTTACTGATTTTCACTCGGTATTCATCATCGAGCATGATATTATTGGCTGTTAAATCTCGATGAACAATGCCTTTTTCTTTGTGTAAATATCTCAATGCAAGAATAAGTTGAATAAAAACTCGCCAAATATTATCTTCGGACATTTTCTGAGATGTTTCTTTAACTAACGATAGATGATCTTGGAGAGATGAGCCGACAATTAACTCCATTTTTATGTATAATTTATCATCTAGAAAACGAATTCGAATAATAGAAATAGTCCAATGAGCTGTTTTTTTTCTGTCGTACTTTCAGCAAATATTTGATAATAACTAACGATATTCGGATGTCGCAGTTCTTCTCGAATGATATTGACTTCGTTGATCATTTTGCCGAGACTTCGATCGGCGTTCGATTCCAATGATTGATTATTGATTTCTTTCAATGCGTACATCGTTGACGAGCCTCGTTGAGCCACTCGATAGACCGAACCGAACGCTCCTGATCCGAGACATTCGTAAACACCGTAGTCTCGAATGAATCTCGTTGGATCCTGTTTCGGATTGATTGTTTGTAAACGTTCGGACTTGAGTTTATTCAATTCATCGATTGAAATCGCATTCCAAGCATTCGTAATTTCTCTATATGCCGTTGGATCACGTTGATAATTTCCAATACCAACGAATAATTCGAATATATTCGAAGGAAACAAACGTTTGTATTGATATTGATCGTTTTTCTTGTTCAATGGAAAGAGAAATCGGAGAGTTTTAAATACTGTTCTCTGTAAATGATGAAAACGTTCTAAACGTTGGATATCTTCGTTATCAGGAAATAAAAGTAGAGCTAGAATATAGATGCCATTTCGATCGATAATCGCTTGACCGTTTGTGTAATCGTAGGATAATTCGGACAGGCAATTGCAACAAGCCGATTTCATGTCGAATAATTGATCACAATGTGAAGAAATCTGAAATTTAGATTTTTGTGTGGAAAAAAAGACCGAAAAAAAACCTAAATTCTACTTCGGACTCTTCACGATTGTTTCGTTTCGATGCTGATTGTCGTTGATTTTGATTGACTAATGGAACTTGATAATCGAATCGATGTCTAACAAAACAATTTCATCTTTCACCAAAAACAAAAATTTCCTCTCACCCTGGATCGAACAATGAAAGTAACAACGGTATACCACCTATCAATCGTATCTTTTTCCTATCATCTTCATTCGTTGCACAACTTGCCAAACACCAGATCGCGTGTTCGAGAACTTTAACATTCGTATGACTTAAATAACTAAAACAACGAACAAAACATTCAGAACGAATAATCAGCACAGACTGAATCTACCTGGTAAATGTATCGAGAAAATCATTTGGGATCTGAGGTAAATATTGACGAAAATCAGGATGCGAAAGGAAGATTTGAATTATATGCAATGAATGTCTAAATATCGCTATTTATTAACAAACAAAACGAATGTATTGGCAATTGCATACTGTGTTGTTTCGAGATCTTTGTATTCCAATAAATGAAGTAGATTATCGATGGTTTCAGTTTTCAAGAATTCTTTCAGAAAAAAATCTCTACAAAACGAAAAAAAAAACTCATCAATCTCGTGAATTCATTCGCTTGATCTCTTACGTTTTATCGATCATATTCAAAACTACTCTTAATGTTTCGTGTAACAACGCAAAATCACGATTATTAGTCAGTAGATTAGCAATCGATTCCGTGATATTACTCGAGAGAAAACAATCTCGTTCGGTCGAATTCGAAATATTCAAAAGAATTTTCTGCAGAATATCTTTGAAACAAAAAATATATTCGAATCGTTTCGATTTGATTTCCTACTGAGCATGTCGAGAAGTGCATTCGATGCAATAGTAAATGACGATTCGTTGTTACTATCGCAGAGATCTGGAGAGATATGACGCATATAGAAATCCATTTGCTAGAAAATCGAACGATAGATTTGATCTGACGAATGAAGAAACTAACTTTTTTCAAGCCAGGTAAACCGTTATTTTGTATGAAAATAAGCACGTATTCGGAGTCGCGAAGAAGAGCGCGTAGAACGTAGATAATTTGCGGAGAAACGTGCTTTTTTGAGCTGAAATAAATGAGAATTTTTTTGATTTCAATGTTGTTTTCAAAGAAAATAATACGAACGAATTGAGAAGTCGTTTTTTCATTAGAAAATTTAAGATCTAAAACGAATTCGAAATAAAATCTTTCGAATATTTGTCTTTTGTTTGTTTCGACATACGTTTAAAAGATCTTTATTTTCTCCCGAACTCGAGAATCTGCTTTTCGTCCGATATTTTGCTCTAAATTAAATTTCAAAATTGTCGAAACATTTCTTTTCAATATCAAACTTGAAATTCTCCAAAGCTTTCTCTTCCAAATCCGGATCATCGTTCTTCTCACTTCGTTCTAAATCATTGTAAATTCGACTTGCACTTGTCCGTTCATTCGTTCTAAACAATTCAACATACAATCTTTCGCAATACACGGGCAACTTACTCTCGATTATTGGCCATTAGTTTAAAAATAAAATTCAATCTACAATCACAAACAACAATAACAACAACAACAACAACAAGAGTATATTCATCAATTCCAATCAGTCACAGTTCAATTTCAAATAAAATTCAACAAAAACTTTCTTTTTCTCGATTTTTCTTTTGTTTATCTTTGTCTTATCAAACAAAACAAATCAGATTGAATGCCGATCGAACATTGTCAGGTGTTTATTTACACCTATTCGTCGTGTTCTGTAAAATTCTTTCATTCTGATTTTACTTTAATAAAAAAAAAGGAGAGAACGAGGAAGAAATCAGTCAGCGGGCGACATCTATACTGAATAAATTCCAATTAAAAAATTCTCGAAAATCTTCAAGAAACAAAATAAAATCTTATGTTTTGAAAACAGAATTCTCTCTCGAAAAATCTTTCGAACAGAGGTCAATTCATCTGTGACTGGTAAATCTAAACAAAGGCTAATCGATTCATTGTCTGTCAGTGGAAAGTGTCAAATAATTGTGTTGATTATTTCATTGTTCGACTCAGTTCAATCATTTGATACAGAGAGATATCGATCGATGCATTAACCTAGTCAAATAGAATCTATTCTTGTTGAAAAGCCAAATATTTAATTTATTTTTAATTTAATTATGGATCAAGAACGTGCAATGATGATTTATTTGTCCTATCAAAAACTACGAATGCCAACATTCAGTGTTCGACAACGTCGTACAGAAAATCCACTTCGAGAACGGTTACTCGTTCGAAAATTCATCGCTCAATTAGAAACTTATTATTATTACCAACAGCAACAACAAATTCAATGGCAATACTACAAAGATCAGGAGACAACGAAAACATCGGATCAAAATACGTCGATGGAAATCGATCAAACAGTTGACAATGAAAGTTCAACGAACGACGACGATGAAGATGAACATGTTTGTTCGATTGTCATGTCAACTGACAGCGAAGGCAATCATTCGAATGATTTAATGAAAAACTATGCATTGATGCTCGAAGTTCCATCGGCAATTACACCAGCGAATTAACACAGTATTATCGTGTGCAATAGGAAAAAAATCAATCAATCTCTTTCTATTTTGTTTGTGTGTCATGTGGAAAAAAATTTCGTTTTCTTTTAGTTTCACGTCTCTCAACGAATCTAAATTCTGTCAGATGTATTTCGTTCTGAATGAAAAGATACCAAAAAGTGTTCTCTGTTTTGTTTCTGAATTAATCCTATTTTTGTTGTTGATCGACACAGATCGATATTTATCTTCCGCACGGCGAAGTCGGTGCGTTCTTTTTTCTCTCTCTTTTTTTTGTTGCTTATTGTCTCTTTTTTCTTCCTTTATTTCTCTTACTTACCTACTTTTTTGATAAGAAATTCTTTGTCAAACATGATAGACAAAAAACCAATAAAATTCCAGAAATAGATTTATTTTGACAGACTCTTTTCTTAAGACGCCCACCTTAATATAAAGTGAATGTTGATATGCGTATCTCACAGTATACAAATCAGAGCTACTGTTGTAATAAGTGGTAAAATAGGGTTTTTCTTGAATCGTGGCTTCACATGATAGAAAATCCTGGGTGGTTTTTTAGTAACTAGTTTTGTTAATGAAATAAAAAAGGATTTTTAGTACATATTTCTCTGCCGTTAGACATTTTTATCTTTAAAACTTGGAAACCGCATCTTCATTGCTTTACAGTTTGAGAAATGTATATCGAAAAAAACTACCACAGAGTGAGAACTAATTAGTATTAAAATAATGATAGCTATTTTCATAAGTTGATTTTTTAATGGTGGGTTGTCTTAATAAAACAGAGAGAAAAAAAGAAAACAAACGGCTTCTGAAGTTTTTTTTCTCTCTCTTTCTCTCTCACTTGAGTTGACGACGATGCTCATTCGCTTTTTCTTATTCTCTCCTGTTGCCGCAACAGCAAATCATACTTGCATATTTAACTACTAACAACAAAGAAAGTCAACTTGTTTCGAAAATGACATCAGCAACGATGTCGGCCACAGTTGCAAGACGGTTGCACTATCAAACTCAAGCATCGACTGCGTCAAATCAGAGTTACCTTTCGAATACTAATGATTCGACGAGTTTCAATGAATCATTTTCTTCGTCGGCTTTAATTGGTAATCCGTTGGTAACGATTATTTATGCAAATACATTGTTAGGTCAAGGTAGGTTGAAGAGAAAAGAAGGAAACTACACTTGAGCGCATAAGAAGTCGATTTGAGCACGGATTGAAATGGAATTTTCACGGAGAAATTCAACAGTTAGTTCAGCACACATACGAAATCTCGAATTGCGAAGACAAACGAGTACAACGCCTTGTACGTTTATTCGAATTACTTATGGCGGTGAGAAGAAAATAGAAAAAAAAACGATATTTCCCGATTGAAAACTAGTCTCGAATTGATTTTGAGATTTTGCTTTTTTTTGTTCGTATAGAAAATCAACAAATACTTTTGAATAGTTATGCATCTTGTCGACGTTTACTTGATCATATGAAACAGACCGTCGGAATCAATCAAGATGGTAGATGAAGAGCAATTATTTGAATGAATATTTAACTTTGTTCGTTTTGAATAGAAACGATCGATCTCATGGATAATGAAGGCAAAATCAAAGATTTAAATACGCATTTCGATGACTATGCATCGCAATTTCTAACAGCTCGAAGTACTTATTATGTTTTCAAAGTTGAAAGTAAATAAAACGCAAAAAGATTTCTTTTTGCGAAATTCGTTTGATTCTTAGCTGATCCGACGACTGGTGAAAAACGCTATACACCTAGTTTTAATATGGATCAAGTCGACTCAAAACTAAACGGAGTATTAACAAGTAACGAAGAAAGAAACTCGAATTGATGAGCGTGTTGAGAGAGATTTCTTTTTTTTAAATTTAGACGGATGGAATCTATTGAATAAAGCCACGGGAAAGACCAAACGTCCAACGGGTACTAATCGACAGAATACAACAGTTCAATCGTCATCGTCGGCAACGACTCCGCAAACAAAATCGAGAAAATCAAGCAGTCGAAAATAGAATCCAAAGAAAATTTTGCTTTTTTTGTTAATATTATTTTCTTTTTGGGGGTGTACGTATGTTTTTAAAATACAAATCATCATCTAATTTCGAATACTTAGAAATGACGAGTCGTATTTGTTGAGTGTCTTGACAGAGGAAATTAGATATTCGTGTGATGTGCAATGCCGGTTTTATTAAATAGTATTTCCTATAGTACAATACAAAAAAAAACAAGAGAATCGGCCTTTGAAAGACATGAGAGATATGACCAGAAGATAAACACATGCGCCGAACGAACTCGTTCGACAACATGAAGAAAAGCAAAAATTCGAGGTCGTATAGCAGAAAAAACAACAACCAATTCAATGGTTGTTGATTATTCCAAATGATTGACAATCTAATGATTGCCGATCGAATCATTTTAAGATCGCTTCTAATTTTAGTAATTTCTCTCGAAGTTCAGTGAATGATATTCGACTGATGGGGTCATATGCCCAACATCGTTGAAGAACTAAATACAAATCCGTTGGACAACCGTCTGGTTTCGGATGAATTTTTCGTTCGATTTTAACATATTGCGGAATGTCATCAGTATTTTTAATAAATGGATACGGTGTTTGTGGATCTTTAATCATTAATTGAATTAAAAGAATGCCAAATGACCAAACATCACTTTTCGATGAGAAACTGGCGTAAATATCCGATAGGAAATTCGTTGTCACAGCTTGATTCGTTACTAATCTCGATCGTTGACTTGGCAAACATTCAGGTGCAAGAAAACGGTACTGAAATCGTTTGACACCGGTGCTTGTCAACGAACGTTCGAGACTATTTTTGCCTTCTTCTTTTTTCATTGCATGACCGAAATCAACAATTTTCACATAACCTTTGGAATTAATCACAACATTGCCAGCTGTTAAATCTCGATGAACAATATTCTTCTTTTCGAGATACATCATCGCTTGTACAATTTGAAAGCCAATTGTGACAATAAAACGCATTTTATATGTGTTCGAACGGAAATGTAGTGGACATAGGGATTCCAATGATTGACCGCCGTCTTCGAAAACAAGATAATTATATCGATCGTCAGAAAAATACCCAAAGAATGAAACGATAGAAAAATAACAGAGGTCTTTGTGCAAGGAAAATTCATTGGCAAAAAAGTAATCTTTCTTATTGAAACGTTTGATAAACACTCGAATATCATGTTGTTTGTCGCATTGCCAAAGAGCACTTGATATACCTTGACTATGTTTACCATTGTTTATCTTAGCTTCGAAATCGATATCTTGAAAGTATTTTTTGTTCAGTAGCCAACGATTGACATCTTGAGGAACGATAAATTCGTCTTTTAATGGCGTAAATTTTCGATTTTTATTTGTTTTTCGCAGTCGATTATACGGTTCTAGTAAATGTTTGTTATCTCCTCGGCTATCGGCTTGATTATATGGTAAGATACAATTTTCAATATCGTATTCATAAATAGTCCCATCGACTCGAATTGAAAGAACGAGAAATGGTTGTTTAGGAAGTTCGAATTTATTCGAATTGTCACATCTGATCATATATGTTATCTCATCATTGTTTGTTGAATGTCGTATGATAAATGTACCGAATGGTTGTCGAATAAGGTAGCGTCGAACATCAGAAGGTGAAATTGTTTGAATCGTGAGTGACATGAAGACACAACAGCATAGATCTGAAATACATGAAAATTCAGCTGGTTTTCTCTCTCTCTCGCATCTTTCGGCGAAAAAGCAGTGACAAAGCGTAAAATAGTTTTTTTTTAAGGACAACTTCCGATATTTCAGTGAAAAGAAAAAAGTAAAACGATCTTGAACTGTTTGTGCTACAACAAAGTTTATTCCTTAACTAATTAAGAGAAGAAGAAGAAAAAAATTGATGTTTCTAATTAGTTAAATACCATATAGATTAGCTATATCGATCAGAGATTTTTCGGCGAAAAAAAACCAGTGTATACATTTAAAAGACAACAAGAAAAAAAACTAAGGGCAATTTTTTTTTTCTTTCCTGTCAAATTATTCTTTCGGCGAAAGCAGATACGCTGTTGAGAAAAACATATGGTTTCTTGGAAATAAACAATAAAACTAACTTTTTCACTCTGGAATTTCAACGTCATATCGACAAGATCAAAAGTGTTTCCTGCCAAAAGAATAAATAGAAACATTTTCTAATTTGTTTATTTATAGAAAACTCTTATAAAATTGATTTGATGCTAAATATATTCGGAAGAAGAAAAACATTTAAGGACTGTGAGGACAGATGGGCAGACAGTCAGTTGACGTTATGATTCATTATTTACACATAAATAGACGATACTTGAAAATTATTCTCAACTACCTTGAAAATGAAATACGTCAATTCGAAAGTCAAAATCAAAACATACCGTAACTACAAAACACAATTATTTGAAAAACAAATCAATGTCTATTCACTAGTCAGCGCGTACTGATCTTGTCATTGTCAATTTAATAGGATAAATATTGATAAACACAGCGCACATGATCTGCTGAAGTAACAGTTGTGTAATTTTGCGCTCTATATCTTCGCCGAAACGACGGTGTATCATCGATTCGCCATACTTTTTTTTATTCTTGTCCTCTTTCCAGAACGCAAAAAAAAATTGTATGTCAAGACCAATGTGATTCATAGTTTTTGTCACTAATATACGGTGAAGCATTACGAGCAAATAGCATTTATTCATAAAAAAAATAATTGTTTAAAAATTCTAAAAACAGATGGCCATAGAACCATACATCTTATGTTTGTGATATTCTCGTGTACTGCTTGTCTAATATTGAATTAGTGCAGTAACACTAAAATAAATATCGTCAATAGCGATAGGGAGACTCTTGCGTTTAAAAAACGTAAGTAACTATTTTAGTTGAACGTGTATGTTTTACATAGAAAAGCTTGTTTGCCCTTCTCTTCTTTTTCGCAACGTATTCAGCACACGTGTTAGCGAGTCAAATGTGTAACGAATTCGTTATGAATATTGGAGGCTGTATGCTTCATATTTACCTTGCATACAGAACCAATCAAGCAAGCACGTTTTATCAATTAGAGGCTGTATGCTTCATACTTACCTTGCATACAGAACCAATCAAACAAGCACGTTTTATCAAATCCAAACTAACATCGCCGTTGCTAACAATATCGAGTAAATCAAATGGGAATTGTATTTTCACGATTGAAAACATGAATATCAAATATATATTATCTATTCTACTAATTACTATTGTATTACTTTCTATGAAGTATACACGAACAAATAAACTGTCCATTGCTGAATGGTATCAAAATGCTCAAAATAATCCAATAACTAATTCAATAGATCCTCCTTGTTCAAATACAAAAGATATTTATGTTTGTGCTGGTATTTGTCCATGGTATAATACACTCGATGAACAACCTGTAACATGTTCTTTTCTTCCACGAATTCCAAATCAAGATTTTACTCAAAATAATATTTATTGTACCCCATATCCAGATCATTGTCCCACTTATAACGCTTGGCTTAAAGATAATTTACCACAAACGCGACAACATATCAAAACGATTCCTGACGATCTTGTTTTAAATTTCACTTTAAATAATAAAATACAAATTGATTATAGTTCTCAACAGTTTCGTAATGAAGATACATGGCCTGTCAATTGGACAGTTGCTTTTATCGAAGGCATTCGAAAGCAAGTACGAGCAAAAGAAGCATATGGCTCATATAGTAACAAAGATATCTATCCTGCTTTAGAAAAATATAGTCGATTAGCTATTGAAAATAAGAATTGTGCAGTTATTGGAACTGAAAATCCTTGGATTGAAGCAGCACTATTAGAATATAATGCTTCAAGTGTTACGACAATTGAATATGCAACTATTCATTCAACTGTTCCACGTTTATTTACCATAACACCATTTGATTTTGCTCGTCGACAAGAAAACAAAGAACAACGTCAAATTTTCGATAGTCTCTGGTCGTATAGTAGTTTAGAACATGATGGTCTTGGTCGATATCGAGATCCATTAAATCCTTATGAAGATTTACAAACGATGGCTAAGCTTAGTTGTCTTCTGAAGCCTGGTGGACTATTTTTTCTATCTGTACCTCTGAATATTCAGGATTTTGTTCAATTCAATTTACATCGTTTATACGGACCTATTCGTTTACCTTTGTTGTATCGAAATTTTCACATTGTAGAGGTGCTAGGGTCTGGTTTCGCAAGAACCCCTAAAGACACCGCGTCCCAATCATTTGTTGTTTTACAAAATAAAGTGGGATGTAAACGGGTTTAGTAAAACTTGAGCATACGGTTTAAATAGTGGAATTTGTAAAAAAATTCTGCTTGCATTTGTTAGCGATACATTTCTTTTCGCTCCTTCATAGTTTTCAATAATTTTCATCCGATAGTGTGATAATAAATACTAGTGTGTGCATAGGCGGCGGAACTCAGAGGCAAGGTGATGCAAAAGTCTCACCAGAATTTTATTTTTAAGATTCGCATGCATCGTTAATTCTACATAATGAAACAGACATTTTAATGCTGAAAATACTAAAATTTGTATGGTTGTTTGTATCATCGAATAAGAAAAGGCAAACTTTTTAAGATTCTTTGATTAATGAGAAACAGAAATATTTACAGACTTTTCATGTTAAGCATTTTTTTTTGTTTTCAACTTGTTGATATTTATCAGGGTGTCCGAGAGCTGGGTAACTCAACTCAATTCAATTCAGTATCCTAATTGAACTGAATTGACAACAAACTCACGAAGTCTATGAATCGAATCGAATTGAGTTAGTTCATTTTTTTAGCTGAGTTGCTCAGCTCTGTGTGTTTCTTTTAATTAATAATTCCTCATACTGTATTTAACTGATAGGATACGCTGCAATCTTTTTGTTAGTTTTTTTCTCTTGTATGTGTGTCTTTGTTCTTTTGTTTTGTCTGTCTTCGTCTTCGTCTTCTTTGTTTGTCATACTCTCTGTAATTTGTCTGTCTGATGTATGTTTTCTTCTTTTTAATTATTGGGTAATTTGTGTTCTTTTTATTTTATTATTTTTATTTTTCTTTGATTCTTTTGTACTGACAGGGCCTTTCAGGTCGCAGTTGATGCATAATAAAAAAAAATAGGATACGCTGAAATGTTAATTTAGTATAAGAAAGAGTCTTTCAAATGAAGTGTGGCCTTTCCGCGATGAAAGAAAAATTCACTATAGCAACTGAATGTTTTTCTATTAATTATTTTGCGTGGTAGTTTTCCTTCTTATTCCTTTTTTCCCTGTAATCATACGTTCCGTCAATTTCTCTCATAAAATAATAGCTTGGATACGATCATTATGAAGGAATTATTGACCTGCTAAATTAAATTATATGCTGTGTACTATTCATTTCGATGATGATATTATTTTCTAGATCAAACATGAACAAAAAGTATACACTTTATATTTTACTAATTACAACGGTATTTATTTTCATACGACATTTATATACGAGTAAATTATATTTTAACAACAAACCCAATAAATTGTCCATTGCTGAATGGTATCGAAATGCTCAAAATAATCCAATAACTAATTCAATAGATCCTCCTTGTTCAAATACAAAAGATATTTATGTTTGTGCTGGTATTTGTCCATGGTATAATACACTCGATGAACAACCTGTAACATGTTCTTTTCTTCCACGAATTCCAAATCAAGATTTTACTCAAAATAATATTTATTGTACCCCATATCCAGATCATTGTCCCACTTATAACGCTTGGCTTAAAGATAATTTACCACAAACGCGACAACATATCAAAACGATTCCTGACGATCTTGTTTTAAATTTCACTTTAAATAATAAAATACAAATTGATTATAGTTCTCAACAGTTTCGTAATGAAGATACATGGCCTGTCAATTGGACAGTTGCTTTTATCGAAGGCATTCGAAAGCAAGTACGAGCAAAAGAAGCATATGGCTCATATAGTAACAAAGATATCTATCCTGCTTTAGAAAAATATAGTCGATTAGCTATTGAAAATAAGAATTGTGCAGTTATTGGAACTGAAAATCCTTGGATTGAAGCAGCACTATTAGAATATAATGCTTCAAGTGTTACGACAATTGAATATGCAACTATTCATTCAACTGTTCCACGTTTATTTACCATAACACCATTTGATTTTGCTCGTCGACAAGAAAACAAAGAACAACGTCAAATTTTCGATAGTCTCTGGTCATACAGTAGTATAGAACATGATGGTCTTGGCCGATATCGAGATCCATTAAATCCATATGGAGATTTATAAACAATGGTTAAATTAAGTTGTATTCTGAAACCTGGTGGATTATTTTTTCTCTCTGTGCCGCTTCATGTGAATGACTTTATTCAATTTAATTTACATCGCTTATATGGATCTATTCGTTTACCTTTGTTGTATCGAAATTTTCATATCGTCGAAGTATTAGGTTCTGGCATGGCGAAAACGGGTCGTGATTTTGGAAGTCAACCATTTGTTGTTTTACAAAATAAAGTTGGATGCAAGCAAGATTAAAGAAATATGAACTGTTCGACGGAATATTTTAGAATGTACTTAGAATAATTTGAATAAAATAATAAAAATTTCATTTTGTTTAATCTTAACATTATTCTGTAAAATGGCAACGAAATAGATCAAATCAGAGTTTCGTTGCACCCAAAGAGCACTCTTTTCATTTGGAACTCTACCATAAAAAAGCAAATAATAAACAAGAACATATATTTCATTAGCATCGATTTCAATTTTTTTATTATCAGAATTACCATTCAATGTTTAATGTCATTGATAAAACACAATTCTAATGATTTTCGTCCATAAATACAAAACATGACGTCTGCATGCACTTTGTACCTATATAGGTTCTCTTTTTCTTTTTCTGGAACTAAGCTGATAGATACAAAGGTACACTTATCTACATTGATTTTTTAAATCCGACTGAAAATGTTCCTTCCGTTGCAAGCGTGCGTGTCATTCTATACATATATATGACGCGATAGTAAGATTAGTACAAGTGTATTATCTTCATCATGCTAGATCGTGCTCGTACCTTACTTTCATTCGGTGCAAGTTCACCACCATCACAACCAATTGAAGTACGTGTTGATTGTATGTATATTGATATTATATCATATATGGTTATATTTTCTCTCAGAAAAATGTCTCGAATGAGGAAGAACCCGAAGAAGAAAAGCGAGAACAATGGGATAGACCGATTGAATTTATTCTTTCATTAATCGGATGTTCAGTTGGTATGTCATTTTCTCAAACAAAAATTGTCTATACTCACTCTCTGATTGTTTTGTTTTTCTATAACAGGTCTTGGTAATATATGGCGATATCCGTACATGGGTAAGCCAAATAATCGTTTCATTATACTCTAAGTTCTGATTGTTTCCATTAATTTCAGCATTCAAAAATGGTGGCGGTAAAACTTCTACACAAGAAAGTTTAATGAAATCATACTCAACATGATTTTATTTCAGGTGCGTTTATTATTCCATATTTTTGTGTTTATTTTCTTATTGGAACGCCTCTTTACTTTCTCGAATTATCTCTTGGTCAATTCACAAGTAATGGTCCAACAAGTGCATTCAAAATGTCTCGAATGTTTCGAGGTATTGGCTTGTCAATGGCAATCAATTCATTTTTTGTTAATGTTTATTACAACATTATCATGGCATGGTGTCTTTTCTATTTGTTTGCTTCATTTCGAAAGACTCTTCCATGGAGTGATTGTGGAAATTGGTGGAATACCCAACGTTGTGCAAAAACAGAACAATTGTCTAATTCGACGTTGGATGTTTTATGTTTTGAGGGTGGTAATAATCAATCAAGTGATTGTCTGACGCCAGTTCTTCCACCAGAAGAATATTTCGAGTAGGATAGCGGAGAAAGAGAGTTTTGTTATTCGAATAGAAATCGAATTTTGTAGTAACTATGTTCTTCGACGAAGTAATTCGTTAGAAGATGTCGGCAGTCCAAGCTGGTCACTGGCTCTTTGTCTTTTGTTAGCATGGTTACTTGTTGGTGTTTGTATCATCAAAGGAATTAAATCATCGGGCAAAGTACAGTTCATCAAAGTATCCGTTAGTAATCATGAATTTGCATCGATATTTAGGTTGTTTACTTCACATCATTGTTTCCGTACGTGGTCATTTTCGCGTTGATTATTCGTGGTGTAACTCTACCAGGTAAATGAGTTTATTGAGAAATAGATTCAATCATTTGCTAAATAAAATAGGTGCTCGAACTGGTATCGAATTTTACTTGAAACCCAATTGGAGTAAAATCACCGAGTTTGAAGTAAATTTTCATTTTGAATAAAATTTTAAAAAAAATCGATTTAGGTTTGGATTGGAGCTGCGGTACAAGTAACAATGTCATTGTCCGTAGGATACGGATCAATTCTTGGTTATGCAAGTTTCAATAAATTCAAAAGCAATTATTTCCGGTAAATTAAACAATGTTTTAAATCTTCTCGTTAGTGTTCACAACTCAATTTTTGTAGAGATTGTCTTATTGTTACTGTTTGTGATTGTTTTACTTCTGTATTTGCTGGTTTTGCTGTTTTCTCAATTGTTGGATTTATGTCGTACAAAACCGGTTTACCAGTTGAGCAAGTAGCTAAAGCTGGACCTGGCTTAGCTTTTATTGCATATCCACAAGCACTGGCTTCAATGCCTGGTGGACCATTTTGGGCAGTTATATTTTTCTTTATGCTACTAACTTTGGGTTTAGATTCACAAGTAAATATTCTGTAGATCTCTTTATAGTTAATTATTTAAATGTATTTAGTTTGCAAACTCGGACGTCGTACTCTCCGCCATATTTGATATATTTAAGAAATTACGACACTACAAACCGTACACAATAATCGGTTATTGTACAATGTGTTTCTTACTTGGCATACCAATGTGTACTCGAGTAAAATTAAAGTTTCTTCTTTTTTTTACCTAATTAACTATAGGATATTTTTCTTCAGGGTGGTATTTATATATTTGTAAGTAATTCTAAACAGAATTCTTTTGTTTTCTATCAATGTCATATAGACATTAGTCAATGAATACGCTGGTACAGTATCAGTTCTCGTATGTGTCTTCTTTGAATTTATTACTATTTCTTATGTATACGGTATAAATTTGATGTGAATCTTTATTTGTATTTATTTTTTCGCTTTAGGTTTTAATAATTTCATGGAAGACATTCGAATGATGTTAGGAAAACGACCATTTGAACCATATTGGTTTTTTACTTGGTGTATCTCTGGTCCAGTGATCACTGCTGTAAGTCAACGAGAGAATAATTTATGATGAAAAAAAAACTCTTTTATTTTTCAAATAGATAATCGTCATTTTTGCGTTTCTTTCATATCGAGTGCCTGTCGAAGGTACTTACGTTTATCCCCCATACGCAAATGCAATCGGTTGGCTTTTCTTCTGCACATCACTCGTGTCAATTCCTGGTTTTATGATCTACGAAATGATTGAAGCTTGGAAAGCAACAAGTTGTTTATCTAACGAAGTATGTTATATATTTATTTAGTTATTTATTGACAGAAAGAAGATCGAACTATTGTTGAATTGAAGGTATCGAGTCGAATGCCACATTATTTAAGAATGTTAAAATACGTCAGTCAACCGTATCCTGATTGGGGACCAGCAAGAAAAGAAGATCAATACGATCGATACGAACGAAAAACTCGAGAGATCGAAACTAGCGATGATTTTCAAATCGTAGAACTGAATAAAACTCATGTTAATCAAGTTTTTAATGACGAATAAACTTTTGGTTTTCTATAAAAAAAACAGAATCAATATTGTTGACAAGCGACATCTCAATATCTGAGTTTTACTTATTAACATAATATAAATTCATTGGTTAGGTAACAGAACAGAGCAGCGATGCAACAAGAGAGATTTTTTCCGTAAATTTTTACTTCGGAATATTTATGTCGACTGCAACAGAAAAGAAAAGGCCATCTCTTACCGAACATTTCGATGATCAAGTCATCGAAAATAATAAAGAACTGAAATCTACCGATGAAATTGCAACTGACAAAGTATTTTTCTCGTGATGAATAAGAAATACTAATTATCGACGCAATACGTAATTATTATCTAGATTCATACAGCCAACGATTGGGAACATGCCGATCTTGGAGATGAACAACGTAAACAGAAATTTCTTCGACTGATGGGTGTTAAAGTAATAGTGGCACGGTCTTTTTTTTAATGAAAGATTATCGATAATTTTCATTTTAGAAACGTAAAGATGAAGATTTATCATCCGAGAAAAAACATTGTCGAACACGTTCGTTTGCGTTCGAATTTTGATAAAAACGAGAAAATCATATTTCTCTCTCTTCAGAAGCAGAACTCGAATCGATCAATCGTGAATTAGAAAAGCAATTCAACGAAGGTCTACAGTCGAAAATTCTGCATACTCATCACGAAGGTCTCGGTTTTCATAGTGATGCAAGTTCGACATCAACACAAAATCAAATGCAATTCGTTCCAGCAACAACATCGTTGAATCAACAATAACAATGCCTTTCTATTCTCATGTGTATCTATGTAAATTTATGATGGACAAAAAAAAAGAGAGAAAACGATAGGAATACGTTTCAAAGATGATTTATTTCGTTATGGTTGCAAGAGCAGTTGCTTGAGTTTTGTAACGATTTGCTCGCTGTTTAGAAAAAACTGTTATCAATAGTCGAGATTTACAACATTGACAATGTAGAAAACGATAGACTTCTTGACGAAAATCGACTAATGTTACAAAATAAATTAAAAACGATAATGAATGATAAGTATATTTGATCGAATCGAGAACATTCATTGTGTTATTTATCGATAGACGAAAGAATGCGTAGATAAGTGCTGGTGGCGTTGTCATGAGACAAAATAGAATAGCTGAAAGTAGAATGGGAATTGAAATTGTTGAATAACGAATACGAGATTGTTGTAAACTCGATGTTCGTTTGATTAAAATCAAATATCGAATAATAAGTATTGTAAATATTAACATGAGAGTAAACGGAAGGATATTGTACAACATCAGATTGATGTAATTCCATGCTGGATAAAGTGGAAAATAAGGTGAACCAGATGCGATTTTCGTTTCATTTTTTAAGACATACGAATAACATGAGAAGATCGGAATGGGTAAATTGATGAGAGCTAAAGCAATGAATGTAAAGATAATTAAAAAAATAACTCGACGATGCTGATAAATCGCTCGACGTTGTCGAACTTGATTCAACGTAAGAAAACGATCGATACACATCCAAACACGCAGCCAGGCTGATGAATGACTGAGAAGATGATTGAGATAGATCAAAATTTTGCACGTAGCAACTGTTAATCGATCGACTTCGAAGCCGAATTTTAACCGAAAAAAATGATCTAAATTCCAGCCGTATAACATCAACATATCGACAATAGCCATCGCTCGCATATATCTTACAGCTGGTCGTTGCCGAAAAACGTCTTGATAGAGCACAAAAATAGTTAAACTATTCAAAATCGTAGTTACACACGTTAGACACAGTGGATAATACGTTGAGATGATTAGACTGACTGATGTTGTCATTGTTGAATGAAAATGCAAAGAGTTTTTTTTTCCTTCTTTTCTTAGAGAAAACAAATGTATTTAGTAATTAAGAAGAAATCACGCATATCTATTCAAAGATCAAATTTGTTGAACATGATTGTAATTTGATTATTTTCGTTTTTTGCCTACGTCTAATAAACAAAAATGATTTTGTTCGTAATTTAAAAATCGCTGCCGACTGAATCGACAATATTTAACAAAGAAGTTCATTTTTAGTTCACAAGTTTTATCAGAGAAAAATTGAAGAACATCAGGTTTGGCGTCGATTGTTTGTTCGAGACGAGTTTCACGATTAAATGTACTTAAATCAACGTATTTCTCATTGAAAATCTCATCGGATAGATCAATCAATGGACGACAATTGTTCGACTAGTATTAAATTAGAATAAACGAGATCTTTCGAATGATGATGATGATTTACTTGTCGTTTAAGAATGTAATATGTATGAATACTTGAAAGAATGTCCGGCTGGAGACGAGTCTGTTGTTGAATAAGATCGAAATTAATATACGATGAAAATTGATTATAACTGAAAGAGAATTTTCAATCATTAAGAGAGCGAGAGAAAAGTCAAACCGTTTTTGTTTGGTTTCGAGAGATTTATTCAAACGTCGTCGTCGTTCGAATTCATCGAGTTTTTTCGTATGTCGATGGCAAAGTGTCTGAAACAGCAAATTCTTTCTCGAATATCATCAAAAAAAAATTCCTACAAGTAGATAAATCGAATTGATCTCATCATTCTCAGCTATGATCATATCGTAACCAGCATCTAATGCACATTTTGTATGAAATCGTTCTTGACAATTCTTCGATGAACATTGTAGTTTAACACCAGATGTTTTCGAACAAAGATTACATCGTCCATCGAATTCCTATCGAAAAATAATAAATCTTCGTCGGAATAAATGAAAACATACGAATGAATCTTTGACAGTCAATGTCATGTTCTCATCGAATTCAAATTGAGAATGCCAAAATGCACATGAAAGATGAACCCATTCATTGAAATTGTTGCCAAAAGTTTTCAAAGCTCCTTCAGTTTGACTACAAATGTAGCATTGATGTTCATTTCGATCGTCTTCACACGAAGGACATGTCCAATTGCTCGAAAATTCATCGATTCCAAAGCATTTCTATTCAAACAAAACGTCAAATTTTATCATTTCTAATCCTAATTCAACTTTATGAACAATTGTTTTGCATTGAATACATTGAATAAGATCATCGACATCGTCGATCTACACAAAATAACAACAAAAATTAAACTTCTAGCTTTCTTCAAAAACAAATAAAATTACTCGATAGCAAACATTACATTGAATCGTATCTTGAGAATTCAGTTCTCGAATAGCTGAACGACATTGTTGTTCGAATAATTGAATGACATATTCGAATATATTCTCATCTAATTCAGGTAAATCTGTTTAATGAAAAGAAGTTGAATCGATTATTTCTTCGACTGAAATCGAACTTTTTTCAAGACGAAATTGATTGAATGTACTAAGCCATTGAAAATCTTGTTCATCGAAATCATATTCTTCGTATTGATATCTTTGATGATTGATATTAAAACTAGACACAAGAATAAAACTATTTCAAATCAGTCAATCAAACGAACGAACTTTGCTGAACGATTTTTGATCGTATTCTGAATCGATGGAACGTATTGACATTTAATATTCGGTAAATTTATTTGATTAAAAGCTTTGAAATCATCCTCGAAATTCCAATCTCGATTTCGAATACCTGTTATTAAAATAGCCGAACTTAAGTTTTCTTCTTCTTCTTGGCGTTCAATTTTTGGTAAAAAACGATTGCTGTCATGAAATTTCAATTCACGATTTTTCTGTTCATCATCGTTTAATACGTGACGATTAAAACGAATTGTATAAAAACGTTGCAAAGGCTGAAGAACATTAGCATTGGATTGTGATTGTGAAGCACCTGAAGACATTTCTTTTTCTAGAACAAACAATTCACTTCGATCAGTTTTTTCGTCCGACTTTCTCTTTCATTTAAACAATAAAGAAAACGAAATCAACTGAGTAAATATGGCCGATTTACAACAAGCACATTTATCGAAAATCTCAGAATCGCCCGAACTATTTTCTCGACAACGAAATTTTCAATCAACGAAACTAAAATCAAAATTTCAAACAAGAGAAGAAATCAAATACCAACGTTTCGTCAAACATCTCAAACAAGATGTGTGAATATCAATTTTCTAATTATTGTTTTTTTGGGGGTTTTGAGACTCTTCTGTTTTCTAGTGAATATAATTTAAAACAATCAATGCGCGAAGCTCGATTCGATACGCGATCTAACCCAACAAAACCAATAAATCCAGGAACTCATGTGAAACGAGCATCATCTTCGATCGGAACGCATCGAAGTAACGAGACAGAAACTCTCGTCACGTAAATAAACTCGTTTTCTCGGTATTTATCAATCGTTTTTCATTCGTTTTTAAGCACGATTACAAATCAACTCGAGCCAACAACTTTACTAAAGCAAAACCAGAAAAAACGACTCGATGCCGATGTTCGAACGATTCTCGTACGTTGTCTTTTCTATTTCAATCTCAACTATTTTCTCTTCTCAGGCGAGTCCAGCACTCAAATCTTTCTACGATCAATTTATCTGTCCATCATCGAAACCAACTCCTCCAACTGATCAACGAGACGATTCAATTCAATTCGTCGAATCGTTTTTCAATGTATCATAACATTAAAAAATCAATTCGAACTTGTTTGCGTCTTTTCTTTCTTTTTTTATTGTTATATTTTTCTCTCATCAATTACACAGATTCGCGAGAAAAACACAAAGATCTAATAAGAGATTCTTCGAAATATCTACAAAGGACAATGGAGAAAACAAACGAACAATGAAAACAGAAAGATGTTTTGTTATTTTGTTGGACTTGGCTTTTTTTTATTCATTAATCTAATCAAAGAATAAATAAATCTTCTTAGTTCGACAAAGGAGAAATGCTAATTCTAACATTTGGATATTGTCATACTCAGAAACAAACAAACAAACAAACAACGATCGACAATATCAAACACACAAAGAAGGAGCAAAAAAACGACAACATGAACGTTTTACATGCAAAGAAAAAGGATAGAGAGAGACCAAATCTGACCAATGAAAAACAAAACAAGACGACAAAGTAAATGCTTTGAGCAGCAGCAGAGAGACACATATTTATATGCATATGAAGAACAAAACCGGTAGCTAAATAGTTCGCAGATAAGCAATTTGTTTTTCCTTGATTTCCTAAAGCACCTGAGAGTTAAGAGCAGAAAAAAAAGACGAATGAACGCATGCACAGAGAAGAGAAGAGAAGAGAAGAGAAAAGAAAAAAACTCAACAAACAAATTCTGTAGAACGGAAGAGGAAACAGATCCTGAGATAAGAGACTTTATTGAATTTTTTGGGATGTCAGATTTTGTCCCAAGCAACTGGCGATGGAGGAAGTTCATGAGCTTGTGCAACTTGAGATGTTGCAAATGTTTTATAAATTGGAGAATCATGATTAAGTCGAAGTGGAACGGTATTAGCTTGACTAAATTCAGTTAATAATTTATGCATATATTCTAGAAAATCAAACAAAGAAAAACAATCGAAATAGGTTTCTTTTTCGATGCAAACCTTTCGCTTGCCGAAGATTGCAGAAATTTTCATCTGAATCATCGTATCGAAAGCCTCGTACAGGCTCGAGATTAACTGTATATTGCCTTCCATTTGGCGTTGAAAAACAACAACGACACATACACGAATGGTAACGAATACGTCCTTCGTGAATATAATTATGTTCTTTAAAAAAAAACAAAAATCTTGGTAAAATAAAAAACACAATCGATTTACCAAGTGCTTGATTGATCGTTATCCGTTTTCGTGGATCCCATGTTAACATTCGTAATAAAAGTTGTACGGCTTCGTGAGTGACATTTTTCGATAATGTATAGAGTGTGTTCACTTTCGCAGCTCGCCAAGTTTTCGATAAAACGTAAGATTTCGCTCCGGCACACGCCGTTGATATGTCTTCAATTGGCGGACTGCCGAGCAGATTCATAATGAGATCGACTTGTTTCAATGGTGATGATGCTTGAAAAAGAATCCGTCGGCCAAGTAACTCCGCAAATATACATCCAACACTCCAAACATCAATAGCATAGGAATAATGATGAGCACCAAGGAGTAATTCAGGTGCTCGGTAGTACTGTGTGACGACTTCCTGAGTCATACATTTGTTTTTATCGAGTTCTTCGGTACGAGCGAGACCGAAATCGCATATCTAAATCGAGGATTCATGAAAATCAATCGGAAATTTCGAAGGACAAGGTCGTACTTTGAGTAAACAATCGCTATTAACTAAAAGATTGCCAGGTTTGAGATCTCGATGGATAACACCTGCTGAATGAAGGAATTTCATGCCTCGAAGAATTTGATAGAGAAAAACTTTGCAATGATCGATTGTTAGCGTTTGTTGAGAGACAATTATTTTGTGTAAATCAATCTGCATCAATTCGGTTAAAATATATCTTTAAAAACGAAAAAAAAAACAGGTAAAATTGATTCAAACAAAGAATATTCGCTTACACTTCATTGAATAAATCTATTTGACTAGGTGGTTGAAGGATATCAACAGCTTGTAAAATCTGAAAACATGACGATAAAAATGAACTGAGGAAAAGAAGCAAATTTACGTTATCATGTCGAAAGGTACATAGCATTTTGATTTCTCTGAAAGCTCGTCTCGCAGCAACGACTGATTGAAAAACATTCGGCATCTTTTTCAACGCAACACGTCGACTTGTTCGAGGGTCAGTCACTGCCCAGATGACGCCAAATGCTCCATAACCAATTAAAAAATCTAAACCGAAAACTAAAATCAAGATCTCGACTTTTTATCATCGTACCGCCAGGTTCGTTTTCATTCGAAGAAGAAGCAGTAGCACTTGAAGAATTCGACGATGATGTGCTCGATGAGGAATATGATTGACTTGAATAATACGGATGATGGAGAGATTGTTGTTGGCCTTGTGTTTGTTTATTTGTTCCACCAGTTGTTTTCGTCATATTATGAGACATGGCAATCTAAATCAAAGGAAAACAACCGTCGAACGCGAAGCTTTTCGTCGAAGATCAAACCATTTTTTGTTCGAGATATTCGAGTTGATTGAATTGAATTAATTAAAATGTTGGCGATAAATATCTGACCAAGATGGATTCAAGTCCGCACGACATATCTGCCAATGTCGCTGTTTAGTTTGTTACTCGACACAGAAAGAGAAGGAGGGAGAGAGAGAGAAGGAGGAAAGCAAACAGAAAAATCGTAGAGAAAGAAAAGAAAAAAGAAATCAACTAAGAGAGAAAGTGCCAAATAAGCGAGCCATCGACATCCATACAATACATTTAGCAAGCCAAAGAATCATATGGACTAATAGAACGAGCAAACGGACGAGACGGACAAAAACGACGAACGATCGTTTGCTCGTTTACTCGGACGTAAGAACGAGAAAAAACAGCAGTAGAAAAAGAAGAAAAAGAAAAGCGTTTTTATATGACCAACGACATGTTTAACCAATAGTTTGAAGTTTAATCGAAAATCAATCATATCGAGAGAAATATTCCGATGTGTTCAGAGAAAATTATTGATTTTTTTCCGTGGAAATTTTTGTTTATTGAGAGTAAAAGACTTTGTTCGAACGACTACTGGCGACATTCTCTCTCTCGTTTTTTTCGAATAAATGGTCATCGTGAATTTGATTGATTGAAAAAAAAGCGAAAGTAACACCTTCTCATTCACGTCCAAGTGTTAATTAACTAGTTAAGTGTGACCAAAAGAAATCGAGTTCAGGAGACATTTGTTTTTATTTCGTCATTTTATCATCATATTGTTATTATTAAATAGAACAACTACGATAACAATCTCTATACATAAATTACAGACATTAGAGAAGAACAAAAAAAGGAAAAGCACATTTGCAAACAATTGACTAGATTCGTTTATCTGAATTGTTGTTGTTGTTGTTGTTTTGTCGTTTATTTTGTTGAGCTTGACGTAAGCGTAGAAACGAACTCCGTGTATGATGAATAACATTTTCCTTCTGTCGATTGACTTGTCGTTTTGTGTCTTGAGAAGTCGGTCGAGCTGGCGAACTGTGACTACGCTGTGGTTGATTCGAATTTGTCAGATATTTGCTTGCACATGAACAAGATTTTGTCGAAACTGAACTTGAGGATGACGATGACGATGATGTTACACTTCGAGTGTCGGTTGTCAAAGGTGTATTCGACGGACAATGAGTACATGAAGTTGTACGGAGATAATCAGTTCGAAGTGATCTAAAACGAACAAAAATGCAATGAAAGGAGCTTTTGGTTTTCTCACCGTCGAGCGAGTGTTTCTTCGATTAATCGTTGGATTAATTGTTGGCCTTTTTCTTGGTCGTATTCGTCTTCATCATCAGCACCACTCGAATTGCCAGTGAGACTATTCAAACTCAAACTACTCGGATCACTACTAAACGATGTATTCGACGTTTTCTTCGTCCAATGTGGTTTTTTGATTAAATCATAAAGAATTTTGATACTATTGTTTTCATCATTGGAATTCATGTCTTCGATTTCAATAAACGATGATTCTTCTGTAATAGCACTTAGATTTTCATGTGAAGGCACATTAAACGATGCTTGATTCTGTGAACCATCATCGATCGATGAATTTTGCTCATCAACTTGACAATTAAATACACGATAACTGTCGTCATCGAAGAAGATTTCGTTATTATACGAAATTCTATTCATTTCCGATGCGTCATATGCGTAAACGATGACTTCATCGAGATGTTCGTCCTCGTCAATTTCTTGATCATCTTCGATATGTTTCGTCGTACGAGTTTCTTGTTGATGTAGAACAAATGTTTTCTCAATAACTGTTTCGCCCATCATGGTCGTTCGGCCAAGACTCGATGTTGTGTTCATTGTTAATGTTCGATTGATGGTTTTCATTTGTTGATCATCATCGAGAATTTCCGGTTCACATGGTGGTGAATCAGGTATATCACTTGGCGAAATCAAACCCGATGGTTTGATGGAACTACATTCGGATGTATACGATTCATTGCATGATGATCGTATGTCAAAACTTGAGAGCGAACCAAGTGATGTGCAACGGGAATAAGCCAATGGCGAGTTAACAGCCGATTGATGTTGGTGCATCATGAGAAACTGTAGACGTGATGTGTGACTATGTGTACTGGAACTACTCTTCGAATTTGATGATGACGATTGGAAGGAATCGTCGGGATGTCGAGCTGGAATGGCAGGTTCGGTGGTGGTTTCATGAACGGGTGATGAATGGGCAACAAGAAAACGATTTGATAATGGTGATAAATGATCAGAATGAGAATTTACATCAAGTGTATCTCGTTGTTGTTGTTGATGTTCGTCATTTGCTTGAGACATGGTGTTGTTTTTTTTTTTGTTGAAAAAAAGGAGACGAATCTTCAATCAATAGTTGATTGAAAACATCAAACAAAAGAATCTATCTGACCATTGACAAGCTCTATTCTAGCGCCACCTGTATACCAAATCAAATTGACATAGATCATGGCGTCGGTAAATATTTTTTTCTTCTTCTTCTTCTTCTGCTCGTTCGCTATTAGTTAGTATAACTTTAAAAAGAAAACAGTATTCAGGAATAAATATATCTTCAAACATTTCCCTTTTATTTCTTTTCCCTCAATTTCTATGGATTGAATGAATACAAAAAAGAAAAACCGAGGGAGGCAAATTTGCACATTGCTACGTGTTTTGCCTTTCAAGCTCGATATAATCGATCACGAATGAAACGAAAACGAAATATGTTTTTTTTGGTATGTTCGAAGTATAAAAATGCAGCATTTTTCCTCCTTTTTTCTTTTCTGTTCTTTATCGAATGCTTTCATAATATATTTCTGTGATAATGATTAGCCTTCAGGCAGAAGTAAAAGAAAATCGCGAGAAAACACTTGAATATTGATCGAACTGTTAATATTCATCGACAGTTAAGAAAATAAATGAGTCATGTGAATTTCGCAAGAACATATAGACCTTAGCAACATTTTTTTTTCTGTTTTTTTGTTTTTAGACATTTTATTTGAGGGTATAAAAACAACGAACACCTGCATATGCATCTCCATGTTTGACTCTTAATGAAACAAAATCGATTGCTTTGCGCATATTCATTTGGCACTTGTCTTGATAATGGCTAACAGAGAAGTAATGAAAATGGAACAATTCTTATTTATTTTTAAGAGAAAATCCTATTGATTAATATACAAACAAATGTGTGTTCCGCTCGTTTGAGTTAATCATCGAAGGAAATGAGAGATTCTTGCGTGACTTAGATGATAATAGGAAAAAAAACGAAGGAGAATCTAAAGACGAAGATCGAGAAGAAGAAAAACAAAACGAGAATTCCCTCTTGAATATCAATTCGTCGTTTATGGAAGAAGAAAAAACGCAGGAAGAGAACAAACAACATGTTGAATAGGCTCTATGGACATTTTGTAAGACACTTAATTGATTAGTTCATTCATTCGTTCGTTGAAATTCAAAATCGAATTACGAAACATATCTTCTTCATTTTCAGGCTCCTGTCAATGATTCGAATTTATTCGTTGTCTTTTTTCGACGACGATGCAAAAAATTCATTCCTACAATCAACGATCCATCACGTTGCTGTTGTGGTCGACCTGAAACCGAACATAACAATGGCGCTGAACAAAACATTACATCTCCGAGAAAACTTCGTAATCGTGCGTTGATCCATGTTCCATCGAAACATCTCCTTGGCAAGTTAGTTTACGATCCCAACGAACACGATTACGAGCGTTGGAATGTCGGCAAACACACAGCACCCTATCCAACGAATGCTTATGGCATCGTCGAATTCGAAAACATGCTTCATCCAGCCAAAGCACAGTACATTCGTTTGGCTTATGACACGAATCCAACGCAGATTCTACATCTTTTTACTAAACAATGGCGATTGCAATTGCCGAACGTTGTATGTTGACGGATTCGAATCGAATTTATCGATTCTGTGTTTGTTCTTTAGATTGTTAGTATTCATGGTGGTATTCAAAATTTTGAATTACAACCTCGTTTACGACAAGTTTTGAAACGTGGTCTCTTGAAAGCAGCGAAAACAGCTGGCGCTTGGATATTTACATCAGGAATTAATACAGGTGTTGTTAAACATGTTGGTGATGCACTTTTTATGCGATCGAGAAGTCGTTCGAATATTGTTATCGTTGGTATTGCACCATGGGGTGTTATTCAAGGACGTAAATCATTGAAAGGAGAGAATGTTTGTATCTTTTGTTCGAAGAGACGAAAAACACATGGAACACTTGATTTTTTTTCCTGTTTTCTAGCAAACGGTTTCCTATCATTCAGCAGCTGCTGTTACAGAAGATAATTGTGCGACATTGAATAGTTCACATAATTGTTTCTTACTTGTTGATAATGGAACGATTGGCAAATATGGAGGCGAAGTTATCTTACGAAAACGTTTCGAAAAATATCTTTCACAACAGAAAATTTCTTTTCATGGTAAACAAATATGTTTGAATGTGTTTATTAATCTATTCTATTGTTACGTGAAGGTCATGTGGGAAAACAGAATATTCCAGTTGTATGTGTCATTGTCGAAGGTGGAACAAATACGATTCGAACAGTAGTTGAATATATCACCGAAGAACCACCGGTATCGGTTGTTGTTATTGACGGAAGCGGAAGAGCGGCTGATTTAATTGCTTTTACGTATCGACACACACAACCTGATGGGTATTTAACTTTCATAAATTCAATCAAAAGGCTATCTTCTACTTTTTTTTTGTTTAAAAGAACGATGTTACCAGAACTACGAGAAGAACTATTAAATGCAATAGAAAAAGTTTTTAATTACAATCGTCGACAAGCTGAAACTGTCTATGTTGAATTAATGCTTTGTATGCGCAAACGACAGTATATAACTATCTATCGGATGGATGATGATGATTCAATCGAACAAGAAGATGTTGATCAAGCCATTCTACGAACTTTACTTCGGTAGATTAATTTTTTGTATTGTAAAGAAAAATTTCAATTTTTATTCTATTTGTTTGAAGAAACCATAAAGCAAATGCACTTGAACAATTTCGTTTAACACTCTCATGGAATCGTCCTGATATAGCTCAAACCTGTTTACTTACTAAACGTGCTGAATTAACTCAAGCTCAACTCGATGTTTGCATGTTCGAAGCACTCGTCGATAATCGTGTCGAATACATCAAACTTCTCATTGAAAACGGCGTTTCAATTAAAAATTTTCTCACATTCAATCGTCTTCAAGCATTATACAATACCTGTGGTTCGAATAGTACATTGCATTTAATCGCCAAAGATGTCATACGTGGCACGAATTTTCATTCACAAAATCGAATCTATTCATTGTATGAAATCGGATTGATTATTGAGAAACTCATTGGTCAAGGCTATCGTTCGTCGTACACTCGTCGAACAATTCGACATTTCTGTGCTCGACAACCGATTAGTGAACGACAGAATTTCAATGTCTACATTGATGCTGAACTAAAAGAACAACATCTTCATCAGAATATAGACGAAACATCGTCGAATGAAATCAAACCACTGTCAACAAATGACGATCCGAAATTTGATTTTCCTTATAACGAATTATTTGTTTTTGCTGTTTTAAACAAACGACACGAAATGGCCTTGTTCTTTTGGGCACATGGCGAAGAAGCTCTAGCCAAAGCTTTGATCGGCTGTCGATTAAATAAAAGTCTTGCACATGAAGCCAAAGACGATGAACTCGATACGGAAATAGCCGATGAATTTCTTGCAAATGCCGAAGATTTTCAACAACGAGCACTTGCTCTTCTCGATCAATGCTATCAAGAAGACGATGTCAATGCAACACAGATTCTCACGTGTGAACTCGAGAATTGGTCGAATTGGACTTGTTTAGATCTATCAGTGACCGCTTATCTACGAGATTTCGTTGCACACAAATGTTGCCAACAGTTACTGTCCGATTTGTGGATCGGAGGAATGAATGTTAGCAAGTATTTGAAATGGTTTGTTTTAGTAGCTTCAGTCTTTCCTCCGGCTTTGTTATTAATCGATTTTAAATCCTCGAGTGAATTACAATTGATGCCTCAAACCGAAGAAGAATATTTTCAAAACGAAGAAGATCTCGTTAATAGTGACGGCGAACACATGGATTCGAGTGATGATAGTTCCGATGATTCACGTTCATCATCATCGGACGACATGCCCGAAGCTGCTCTCTCGGCAAGTTACACCGATCGTGATGACGATCAAACCAACGATGATGAACAACGTAAACGTCGACGACGATATCGAAAGAAAAAACGTCGAAAACATAATAGTACATCGATTCATATGGATGATCAACCGCTGACATCATCGACGAATATTCAAGCAAATAATCGTTTAGATGAAGTCAATCTTTTGACACTGAATGAACTCAATGTCAATCATCGAACATCGGTACCAGCTGTTGCAACAATACCGATTAATGAAGACGATGATGATGATGATCAAACGCGCGCAACGATTCGTCCACGACGATCAGTACGAAGTCGTTGTCGATCGTGTCGAGAATATTTTTGCCGTTTTATTATTCAACGATTTTTCTGCTTCTTTTTTCTTCGTTTTCAACGATTGATCAATCGATTATGTCGTTGCAAACGGGCAACACATGACAATGATTCCGTTGATAAAACCGATCAAATTCCATTAACAAAAAAAGTCTACGAATTCTACAACGCACCCGTCACAAAATTCTTTCAAAATCTTATTTGTTTCGTTATTTTCTTAGGTGTTTTCACCTACGTCGTTCTCATTCGAACGCCACCGAAACCATCGGTGTGCGAATGGATGCTCGTAGCTTATTTAATAACTGTTGCATTGGATTTATGCCGAGAATTGTTAATGTTAAATGCAACACGTTGGAAAACGCGGCTGGCCGTGTTTTTCAATGATTTTTGGCGTTCATGCGATACAATCTGTTGTTTAATATTCGCATTAGCATTTGGTTTACGATTAACTAGTCAATTTATTACAGTTGGAAGAATATTATTGTGTATTAATTTAAGTCTTTGGTATTTGCGATTGTTTCATTTTTTGGTTGTATCGAAAGAAGTCGGCCCGTATATTCATATTGCAGCGAGAAATGTAAGAGGATGAGAAGAAAATGATCGGGGAAAAAATCTCGAATTGATTTATTTAGATTGTTGATCTTTTTCGTTTGATTGTCATTGTTCTAATTGTTCTCATGAGCTTTGGTGTTTCACGACAAGCTATTAAATATCCGAATCAAGATTGGAGTTGGCATTCAGTCAAAGAAATCTTTCTCGAGCCATATTTTATGGTAATTATGATTAAAATTCAACAAATTGAAGTACAAAATCTGTATTAATTCGTTTAGATTTACGGTGAAGTTTATGCTGAAAAAATCGATCCACCATGTAATATGAGTGCAGATCCGCCTGATCCATCGTGTCAACCGGGTCATTTCATAACTCCGATAACGATGACAGCATTTCTACTGGTTTGTAATATTCTCTTATTATCAATGTTAATGGCACAGTTTACTGCGACTTTTATGAGATTAAGTCGATTATCTGATCAGGTTTGTTCAAGAACAAGATAAATATATTTATTCAATTGAATCGTTTCTTTGAAAAAATAGGTCTGGAAATTTCAACGGTATCATACAATTCTTCAATATGAACAAAAACCTTGGTTTGGACCGCCGTTCATTATCTTTCCACATATACATCTGCTCATCAAAACACTCTATCGAATGTGTATGCATCGAAAACGTACATTTAATCGTGGTTTAAAACTGTTTTTGAGTACAAAGGAAATCGAACGATTACGAGATTTCGAAGAAGAATGCGTTCATGAATATCTTCTTGCCAAAGAAGAAAAAGAAAAAAGTACAGTCGAAGAACAAATGTCAACAACAGCTGACGGGTAAAACAATTCATTTCACGATAATGAATTTTCATTTTTCGTTTGACTGCAAATTCTAGTGTTTCAAATATGTTAGCACGAGTCGACACATTGCAACGTACTAGTGGCCAACAAACGAATTATTTTCAAATATTCGAAGCACGTTTGCAACGTCTCGAAGAAATGCACGCGAGTACATTGGAAAAATTAGCTATTCTCACTGATCATTTACAAAGCAATCGAGATCAAGAAATCAAATCAAATGAATCACTTGTGATACAAACATCGGAATCGAAACAAGATCTCAATGATTCATTACGTTTTACTGCTGTTTCAACACCGGAAGATCTAGTTATACCGAGTTCTGGTCTATTAGCAGCAAATTCCAGTCGACCTGTACGTTCATCGAGTTTTAATAGTCGAAAAAGTGTGAGTGCACGTCAAATACCAAGTTCAGCGCCACCACAAATCATCATCGGACCATTCCAAGAACTTCTAACCATGAAAACGCCTGTGCCATCGTCATTAACTGTCAATGAAGAACGTTTACCATTGGGTGCGAATACTCTCAGTGTATCGACAACGTCGATTAATCTTTGTGATGAAGCCAATAATGCAGGTTTACATGAAGCCGAAGAAACTGAACATAATATCTATGGCAAATTGATAAAAGAACGTTTGAGAAAATTATCTGAAGTTGTTGAAGATATCGAACGAACATTGCCAAGTCATCAGGAACGACGTGATAGTAAACATGAAAAATGTGATATTATGAATGATGATGATGAAACTCTTTCGACAATGGATTGGGTTGATACGACAGGACGAACGGCTTATAATAGTACACGAGTATCACGTCTAGATGTTAATCAAGATGAAAATGATCATGCATTTACTGGAACAAATATTCAAATAACTGAAGAAACCTTCATACCGAACATAACAGTTCATCGTACGAGTGACGATGAGAATAAATCAACATAAGTATTGCGAACAATCTTATATCAATCAGATAACTTTTGTCAGTCAAGAATCTTTCTTTCTCTTCTCGAAAACAAATCTAAAAACAAAGCTCGGTGCTTATTTTTAATTTTTTTCGCACAGTAAAAACGATAATTAATAATATCAATCTCTTTTTTTTTCGGTCATCAGTCTATACGAATTATTTTTTACGAACTATATTTCTTCTGCAGACATTTTCTCTTGATTTTATTCACAAAAAACAAAACAAAGAATCTATTTTTTATATGTTTAACTACGATATACACACACACATATATACACAAGTTTGCTGTTTGTTCTTTTTCTTTACTTGTTTGTTTGTTCTCTATTCGTATTTTATATTGTTTATTTCTTAATGTGTGTTATTCGAATAAATTTTGTTGGAAAAAAAAGAGAGAAAGAAAGAAACGAACAAATATAATGCTGTTAAATGATTGATTGAGTTGTTTTGTCAGGTATATTGACAAGAGAGGAGGAAAGATTTAGAATCTGTAGACTTATTTTGTTTTTTTTTCTTATCTAAACCAATGAAAAATTTGTCACTGAAAAGGGAGAAAGAAAAAGAAAGGAAGCAGAAAAACGTGTGAGTTGTTATTTTGCTCTACGTTACGGTATCGAGGTGTTTTATTTCAACAAATTTATTGCACAAGACGAAATAATCATCGACAACAACATATTCATCGTTAGTGGGTCAATTTTTATTTGTAAAAGTTTGGGATTTAATCATGGCAAGTTCTTCGCAGAATCCAGGAGGCGATGCAAAATTTATTGAACTACTTAATAGAACCAAAGCTTTGGCCATTTTTGACTCCAAAAAATGTCGTAGATTTGATGAATATTCCGATAATGATTGTTTGCAAAAAATACAAGGTTCGCTCGTTGGTCTTGCGGTTGGGGATGCTCTGGGGGCCCCAGTAGAATTTCGTCCTCGTCAATATTTACTAGCAAATCCAGTGACAGATATGCAAAGTGGTGGTACATGGGGTCTTAATGAAGGTTACTGGACAGACGATACATCTATGACACTTTGTCTAGCAGCTAGTCTTATAATTAAAGGTGGATTCGATCCGTATGATCAATTTCAGCGATATCGTCGTTGGTATAGAGATGGATATCTGTCATCCACTGGTAATTGTTTCGATATTGGAAAATCTACTCGTGAAGCAGTCGTCAAATTTGAAAAACTATATGAAAAATTTGAAGGCGAGCTGAAGAACGATAAAGCAGATGCTGAAAACCGGATCAGAGAAAAATTTAGAGGTCATAAGCAAGGATTAAGATTAGGAGAAGATGATGCTGCCGGTAATGGACCATTGATGCGCTTAGCACCTATCCCTTGCTTCTTCTATAAATCTTATGATGAGATTGAAAAACATATCGATGAAGCAACTCGACTCACGCATGGTAGTCAAAAAGCAGTTGATGCATGCAAATTTTATGCTGGTCTTATTTCGTATGCTTTAACGGGGAAAACAAAAGAGGAACTTTTAGATAAAAATTTTTATAAAGATACATTGAACTTAAAATTAGATCCTGATGTTCAAAAAGTAGCCGAAGGCTCATACAAAGTTAAAAATGGATATGATGGTGGTATTCGTGGTAAAGGTTACGTAGTGGAGTCGCTTGAAGCCGCTTTATGGGCATTGTCGAATGATAACAATAGTTTTGAAACTGGAGTTCTTTTGGCTGTCAATTTAGGTGATGATACAGATACAACAGCTGCTATCTATGGACAACTTGCTGGTGCCATATATGGTATTAAAGAAATTCCTACAAAGTGGACTTCAAAGGTTTATAAATACGACTTTATTATAGCGATTGCTAATAATTTATATGCCGTTAAAGAATCAACAGAAAAAAAATCAATAGAAAAAAAACCAATGGAAAAAACATTACAGTTTTCTAATTGGGATGATGACGATGCGAAGGAACATGGTGATGGAACATATCCTACTAGACATCCAGAGAATAAAGGCAATTCTCAAACAAATGATAATAACAAAAATGAAGATAATGATCGAAATAAAAATCGATCAGATGCAAAGAAGCCAAAAGATGACGAACCAAGACGTTCTGATAACAACCCGAATAACAATGATTCGTATTCGAACAAGACAGAGAAAAGTGAAAAATCATCTGACAAAGGAAAAAAAGGCAATGACAATGCACCACCAAAGGATTCATCACGAAACAACGTTATTAATGAGTAAAACTGGTCATGAAACTGTTCAACTATTTCACATGAACACTATCTGATTGATAATTCTTAGACAAGACTCGATTCGTTTGTTTTAGACCTACTATAATTTAGACGTGCGTCTAAAGAATCGATAATATAATTATTTTATTCATGGAATGATAGAAATACTGGATTGATTAGAATAACAAGAATAAAATGAGATTTTAAAGCAAACAAATTTCATCGAAAAGAAAAATATGTCAGTCATAAACCCATAAAATATCACATTACATTTCCTAACACAACAAATTTAAGAAAGTCATAATCATTATCACAAATATCGAATATTCTTATACAGCTTAAGCTGTCGGATCTTTTTTCATAAGTTCAATATCAGCCGCAACCATTTCTTTAACCAATTCCTATAGAACAAACATTTCAGCATATTGATTTTGTTACGTAATTTCAACATACTCGAAAAGTAATTTTTGGCTTCCATTTAAGTTTTTCTTCAGCTTTTTTCGGATTACCAATTAAAAGATCCTAATTACAAAAAAGCACACACACGTCAGAGTGAACTTTTTTTATTCATCATAAAACACTTACGACTTCAGTTGGTCGAAAATATTTCGGATTAACCGAAACACGAAGAATACCTGTATCTTTCTCTTTGCCAACTTCATTTACACCTTCACCTTCCCATCTATTTCAAAAAGCAAAACCTAACTTTCTGAATTATTCAAACAAAACTTACACAATCTGTTTTCCGATTTCTTCAAATGCTAATTCAACAAATTCTCGAACGCTATGTGTTTCACCTAAGAAACAATTTAAAATTCTCAAACAAAGACCGAAAGAATTTTGTTCTACCTGTAGCAATAACAAAATCCTCCGGTGTTTCCTGTTGTAACATTAACCACATCGCTTCAATATAATCTCTCGCATGGCCCCAATCTCGTTTCGAAGCTAACGAACCGAGTTCAATCGTTTGTTGTTGATTTAAATGAATTTTAGCCACCGATCGAGTAATTTTTCTCGTCACGAAATTATCACCGCGTCTTGGTGATTCATGATTGAAAAGTATTCCATTGACAGCAAACATATTGTAAGCCTCTCGGTAATTAATCGTTATCCAATATGCATACAATTTCGCTGCAGCTGTCAACAAAAAGATTTAAATTTCGTTTTTCTTTTATCGAGCATGAACATAATTTTCAAACCATAAGGTGATCGAGGATAGAATGGCGTTGTTTCACTCTGTGGAATTTCTTGAACTTTACCGTATAATTCCGATGTCGATGCTTGATAGAAACGAACGTCTTTTTCAAGACCACACGTTCGTATCGCATCGAGAATACGTAATGTTCCAACAGCATCAACATCTGCTGTGTATTCGCTCAAATCAAATGAAATCTAAATTTCCAATTCAAATTTATTCCCCTCGAAAATTCAATAACAGAAAACTCAAATTACTTTCACATGACTCATTGCTCCGAGATTGTAGATTTCAGTTGGTCGAATACTCGCAATGATCTTTACCAACGATGAACTATCATTCAAATCGCCATAGTGCAATTTCATAGCTATTGAAAACATTTGTACCGATTAGTTCAATTCAAGACAACGTCAATCTACCTCCTTCTTTGTGTGAAGCTGGATTAGCATAGAGATGATTAATTCGACCCGTATTAAAACTACTCGAACGTCGAATAATACCGTGAACCTATTCAAATCGAATTTTATTCATCATACAATAAATCTGCGTTTTACCTCGTAGCCTTTTTCTAATAAAAATTCTGTTAAATAACTTCCATCCTAATTGAATCAAAAAAATTCTTCTTCAATCCGATATCGATCGAGTCTTACTTGTCCAGTTATGCCTGTAATCAAAGCGACTCGCCGTTTGGGTAGAATATTTGCTGCTGCTTGTGCAACATCACTAGCCAATTCACCTAAATCTGATACCAGTTTAGCCATATTCTTGTACGTATGAATCTGCAAGGTTGAATCGAATGTAAATGTATTTCAATTCAGTATCGATCGATAGAGAAGAAAGAAAAGAAGGAAGGTTACGCCTACTCAATTGTATAATAAACATTTGAATAGAAAAAGAAAGAAATACTCAATGATTTTGATATAGTAACGAAGAAAAGAAAGAGAAACTAGCTACGCCATATTTAACAACAGAAAAAAACACATATATACGTGTATTTATTTTCGAATTGAGTCCTGAAAAGATTGACTATGATTTCTTTTTGAGCGAGACTAGCCGAGCGATTTTGACAGAAGACATAATTCTATTCTGTGTTGAATATTCGTGCGATTTAATGATTGGTTGAAAGTGTTCTCCATTCCTATGGTTGTACTTTTTCTTGGGAATAGAAAAAAAAGAGTAAAACGACATCGTCAAATAAACATTTGAACGTTGATTAAGTTGTTGTTTTTTTCTCAATTTAATTTCTATTGTGTCTTAGTTACGAACATTGTAGATATGAGTTCGGTTGATACGAACAATTTAGCACCTTCGTCATCAATTCCTGAAGATGGTTTAGCTCAATTAAGTAATCTAAAATAATTTTTCTTTGAAATGAACGATTATTTATGTTTTTTTTTCGAGGTCGATCATCTGAAAATGCGAGAAGAATTAAGAGTGTTCAAGATAAATTCGTTAATAGTCACGTTGGTTATTTGATTGTCTAATCGATTCGTTTTTTCAATTAATTTCGTGATATTTTCTTCTAGCCACTGATTAAAGAAGGTCGAGCACTTGTCGGTGAAGGTATTCTCATGAAAGTTTGCCGAAAGAAACCGAAACAACGAGCATTTTTTCTTTTCAATGATATTCTCGTCTATGGTCGTGTTGTTATTAACGGACGAAAAGTATAAATCAAATTTCGAACAAAAAACCAAAATCGATTGATAATTTTCATTTCAGTATTCTCAACAAAAGATTATTCCTTTATGCGAAATGAAAGTCAGTAGTCCAATTGATACCGAAGGTTGGCTATTTATTTGAAAAAGAAAATTCAACAAAAAAACAAAGCGAATTTAGAGAATCCATATTCATGGTTGATTAGTAGTCCAAAGAAATCATTTATTGTCCGTGCGAATTCGGATCGCGAACGACAAGAATGGTTGACACATCTCGAACGTTGTATCAACTACGTAACTGGTACGTTCATCGAATGATTTCGTTTGAGTTTCCTATATTTCCGAATTAGGAGGCAATAGCTCATCGTTAAACGCAGTTGCAGCTCACTGGGTTCCGGATGATAAAGCAGATACATGCATGCACTGTCGTACATCGAAGTTCTCGGCCTATAATCGAAGACATGTGAGTGAAATGACATTTATTGTTTTTTATTAGATTATTTTCGTTTTTCTTTAGCATTGTCGAAACTGTGGAATTATTGTTTGCGATAGTTGCTCAAGAAAACGCTTTCTTTTACTTCATTTGGATACGAAACCCGTCCGTGTTTGTGACGGTTGTTATACTAAATTAGGAACAAACAATTTGAAAGGTATTTTCAACCAAAAACCAAAGACTTCTTACAATTATTCGAATGTTTAGAATCACGATCAAATCCACGTGATAGTAGTGATAGTGAAGGTGATGAAACTAATCCTCAGTATACACATACACCAGTACGAATTCATTTGATTTTGAGGAAAAAAACAACGAATATTCGATTGATTTTAGGCGACATTTTATCAAAATGTTGGAAATTTCTAAAGCAAACGAACACGTTCTATCTCCGAATGCAATAGAAGCCGAATGATTCAATTCCATAGAGAAGAAAAAAAACAAAAATAATAATTTTCACTTTTTTTTTCTTTGTATATTTTCTAACGTATTTCTTTTCTGTTTGTGTTCGTTTGGTTGAATGAATTTGAAATGATATGCTTTTCTTTCTTTTGTCAAATATATTATTATCATCACTACTGCTACTTATCAATTCATCTATTTCCTTGTTCAATTTAAAAAAAAGAACTTTTTTTTGTTCTTCATCGGGGTCATATAAAGTTCAACAAAAATAATATTTAGTCATGGCTACTAGTGTACATACGAAAATTGAATTTTTTTCCTCTTTCTTTCTTTCTTTCCTTGGTCAAACATGGCATTGTGCCAATGCGTTATCATTGTCTGTACGGTATGCATCGACGGGAAGAGAAACAACGACGGCCGCCGCCGCCGTCGCCGTCGTCGTCGACACATCGAGGACAACAAACACTGACCAATACACTCCCCATGACCATAATAGAAAAAAAAACGCGAAGAGGAAGAAAGAAAAAAACACCCATACACACACTCATACATACAAAGATAGAAGAATTCTCGATCATTCGCTTTCGCTTGGAATACACACACCACGTATTATACGTTGAGCATTTCTATCGAGTTCTCTCTCTCTCGCTTTTTTCCCTTTTCGATTCGTCAAGTATGTACACAAATGAGAAAGAAAGAAGGACAAGAAGATGAAACATATTGAACACTTTGTTGTGATTTAGAATGCTTTTTTAATATAACAAAACGAAACTATGGATGACAACGAACTTCTTCATGAATCATTTGATTATCACGATTTTTTCGGAGAAAATACCGATGATTATCATACGATGACGTGTGCCGAGACGATGAATGTCTCGTCAATGAATAACACAAATGAAAATCTCGGGCATTTGAATACAAACGGCAATACGCCGATGAAAAATCGATCAGCAGGTAGATTCGAATTGACAATTGATTCTCTCGAAAATGAATTTTTTTCAGGCAACGTTCTAATGGCGACAACAACTGATGAATATTTCAGCTCGGGGCTTAATGTAACAAATGGACAAGTGATTAAAACCGACGGGACTATTCCAACAACAACACAATATTTCAATGGAAATGCTAATCAATTCAACGCAAATCAACAACAACAACAGCAAACATTTACATTTGACAATATTGTTTACAATACGACAAGTAAATAAACAAATAAACGCAAAGATTCAATTAAAACTCTCGTGATTTAGTCGTACCGAATCAGCCAATGTATAATATTCAACAGATAAATATTCAATCGATTAACAAACCGGCAAACACACCAGCGAGTGCATCGCCACCACCACCGCCGAGAGTCTACAAGCCATGTGTCGTCTGTGGAGATAAAAGCTCGGGATATCATTACGGAGTATCGAGTTGCGAAGGATGCAAAGTATGAACGAGAAACTCGTTTTGATTCTGATTTTGATTTTCTGTTTTCTCTAGGGTTTTTTTCGGCGTAGTGTTCAAAAAAATATGACATATCAATGTCATAAAGATCAAAATTGTGAAATAAATAAAATGACACGAAATCGTTGTCAATATTGTGTAGGAACAAAGTCTCCTTCTTGTTACTCAAACGCATTATGTTTCTCATTGGATTTTAGCGTTTTCAAAAATGTTTTTCTGTGGGAATGAGTAAAGAAGAATTACGTTTATCTAATCAAGCCAAGAAATTACTCAGCGAATCCGATCCCAAAACGGCTAACAATCGAATAGAGAAAGTCACCAAAAAACGACCGGGTACGATCGTTAAGCGGTCGATCGAAGACATGTCTCACATTCCTTCGACTGAATATTTGCCTGTTCTCGCACCGAAACTACCAACAACTCGAATGCCAATCGAAAGCAATTCCGACGATGAAAAATTAATCAAAATTTGTGTAAATCTCCACAAATCAACGTTTAATTTCAAACCATCAACGGACATTGATGAAAAGCCCGATCTTCGTTGGCAAACAGCCGATGAATTCTGTCAAAAAGGCATCATGCAATGCATACAATTCTGCATGCAAATGCCGGGAAACAACGAACTTTCGATTCAAGAACGTGCACATTTGCTTAAACTCGGTGCACATGAAGTCGCTCTACTTCGTTTAGCATATCGATACGAACCGGAAGAAGATAAATTGTATCTTTCCAATGGCGCCTGTGTCGATGAACACACATTGCGAACCCAAGGATTCGGTTGTTATGGGCATACGTTCTTTCAATTCTGCCGGATATTCAGTCGATTGGAATTGACGATCGAAGAATTCGTTCTTCTTTGCTGTATTGTGTTTTTCAGTTATGGTAAAAAAAACAACGAACTATTGAATTGAATTTGAGATTTTGTTTTGAAATTTAAGATCGAATCGAAGGTCAAACAACGAGAATTAAAGTCGAAGAACTTCAAACACGTTACTGTGAAATCGAACGAACGCATATTTCGAAGAATCGTGCTCATGATTCGATGCATTTTACGAAGTTACTTCTTCTCCTATCGAAACTACGAGCTCTCGACGCACTCAGTATGTTCTAAACGTTGAACCAGCAAAGATAAAAAGTTTTGTTTTGTTTTGTCAGTTGCTGAACGTCTTCTCTGTCTGCAAATGAACACAGACGGTCAAGTGCAAAAATGCATTTTCGAAGTTCTTCATCGTGAAGCAACGAATGTTGTTGTTGTACGTAGATCATAAGAAAAAAAACACACAAAAGTCATTGAATTTTCTTTCAAAAGGACATGGAAATCGATTTTCTCGATGCTGTCGATACGAAACCCGATTATAGTTGGCTGGATTATTCACCAAGTGATCCCCAGCAACAACAACAGATCACAACGACAACACTCGTTTCTCTTCCACCTCAACAGATTATCGTCAATAATCATACGAATTAATTTTGGCCAGATAGTTTGCCGGTGCTGTGCCATTGTGCTGTACTTGTGCTCAAACAATGTTTTCCTTCATTTATGTTTATATATATATCTCCATTGCACACTTGTCAAATATTTTCATTTGTATATAAGATATACATAGACATATCTGTCAAAGCAAAAAGAAAAAACAAACAAACACAATTACAATTTTCGTCAACGGTGACTTCGAACTCTCAGGTTTTGTTTTTCCTTTTTTTTTATAATCAATTTTTGTGTGTTCAGTATTAATTATTATATACTTCTTTTGCTCTTTCTATCAATATAATCAGATGTCGTCCGTCCGATATGGAAATCAATCTGTTTTTTTTCTTGTTCTGTTTTCTTTTTCAATACTTTATTCTTGGTAATTTCTGTTCAATTGATGGCGACAAATGTTCAAATTTTGTGTATGAATATCTTTCTTTCTTTTTCCTTTTTTTGGTGTATTAAATAAAGAAAAAAAAAGAAGAAAAAAGTGTATGTATGTGTGTGTGTATATGCTAAGCGGTAGTATCGACAGATGATTTTGTATTATTGTTATTCTTGTTGGTCGGTAAATGATCACAAAATTCTTGAAGAGCCTTTTTCGAACCAGGTGTATTCTGCAAATACGAATGATAAACTTTTAACATATTCTCGCGATTCGATTCGTGATATGCCGAAAGATTGTCTAATTCCATTCGATAGATATCATTGTGTGTTCGTTGATAATCTATCTCGATTTGACTATGAGCTTGAGCAGTATAACGAGTACGAATAAATGATCTATTTAACAGATTTATATATTGAAGAACGAAAAACAGAACGATGAAATTGTTTTACCGAATTTTGGGAACATCATTCATGTTTAATGACCGAGAATATTCGGGTGGTTTCTGCATGTTCACACGGGGAAATTTGGGCAAATGTGTTGAGCCTTGTTTTCGATCGACTGAAGAATCTGTTGATTTCGAAACTCTGAAAATATGATTTTTATTGATTTTTAATAAAGCATAAGCTCGAGCAATTAGTAAATGACACAAGTGCAAAGAAAAGAAAAGAATATACAATCAAATATCAGTATCATTCAATGAAATATATCGATACGATTGATACGTTTACCCAACGGTAAAGCTACAGGTGGAATTATCATCATTCCAGTTTCTGTACGATATTTACTAGAAAGTTAGAATGGTGCAAGTTGACAAAATAGTGAGTTTAGTGGTGATTAAACACACGATGACAGAGAATACATACGGGCGTTTCGAACTGACACTACGAGTTTTACGTTGTTTGAGTAATTCATAATTAACGCCATAGTCCATTCCATAGGCTTCCCATGGTTCAACAACACGAAGTGCCGTTAAACGAGTATAATAGCCTGGCGGAGCATCTAATGGCTAAAGAAAACAATCGAATGATTGATTTGTGAAGTGTTTGCGCAGTTGTTTACTGAATAAATAGCTCGTTCGACAGGACTCGTATCGAAATATGGACGTAAATCATTGAAAACAAACGGTTGATATGCTTTGCTGAAACATGAATTCATTTGTTCTTTTTTCTTCTTAATAAATAAAAATTAAAACGAACTGTTGTGGTGGACGTAGTTTCGCCGATTCACTTCGAAGATTTTCTCTTAATCGTCTCAATTCACTTTGCACGTAGTCTTCTTTTTGATGACCCAAAAACGCACCGATCGGGTACAAATTTGCTTTATTCTCCTTATAATCCAGACGAACATCGGCATTGAAACTAAAATCATCAAATGACTGTCAAATCGAACAATTCTCTCGAACAAACGAACTTATATGTGTCATTTCCTTTTCTAATTTCTACGGTTTTCAAATGCCAAAGTAGTTCGTAATCAGTTCCTTGATGTTCAATTGTAATGCGTTGAATTCGTCCGACATCATTCGCTCGAGCAGTGAACTGATGTGATGCATTCGGTTGAAATGGTTGTTCATCATTTGTCGTTTTTCGTAAAGGAATTGTGGCGAAACCGTTCTCACCACGGATTTTCAGTATGACAGGAACTTGAATGGCTTGTTCACCCGAATTGATCGTGATTTGATAATCAGCTTCTACAGAATCAAAAGTTTTTTTCTGTGAATTTCGACTGGATTGTGTTCGTTTCATTTGTTGTGTTCGGTTAAGAGAAGAAAAATTTTGAAGTTAAAACGGTCGTTTATTTGACGTTTCGATTCGTAACTATTGAATCTATTATTCTTTTCAATCGTTTTTCTTTTCTTCATATGTCTACTCAGCAAGGAATTTCGAGTTTTATTTTCTGCTTACCTTTTGTCTTAATAACTGTTCGCGATGTGATTTCGGTTGTTTTCGCTCGTTTACGTGGTGTTTCTGAGAGAGGAACAAGAACAGAAAAAAACGAGAGAAAGACACTCGAAAAACTATTCTATTTGACATTCGTCTTACCAGATTTTTGGATTAAAGGCGATGGATGATAGTCATGTTCGAGATTGTCATCGAATTGACGATCGATATTAAATCTAAATCAATTGAAATGATAAAAGATTTTTTATAAGGAAAAAACCACGTCTGTACGTTGCGGTGTCGTTATTTCGTTTGATGGTGAGATGCTGAATATGCCAATGATTGGCTTGTTGAAGACGAATTTTCGAAATCTAATGAGAAAATATGTAATTATGAAATTGACAGGTTTAGTGCCGAGTTAATTGAACGAACTTTGCCGACATCGGTTGTTTTGTATTCGAATTCGATTTTGTCGTCTTTTTTAATAGCTTTATTTTTGTTAACTTGACTGGTTTCATCGATTGGAATTTTTTTGGTTTGACTATTTTGTTGCCCGAATATGATTAAATTCAGATTACTATGGTCTCCTTCGTTTTGTGATGCGCCTGTTTGAATGCTAATTCGATAGACAATTTCTGAAAATAGATTCGATAAAAATAGCCGAGCTTTTTATAGGAAAAGAGGGTTAACCGTTCTTTTTCGGTATTGCCGATGGTGTTAATTCAATTTCACCTTTGCCGTTCATTGCTCGTGCGACGTTGAAACTAAGGAAAAAAACATTTTATGATTGTGATAAAAAATTTTCTAAAGTATGATGTTAAGTTTTAATTACGTTGTTATTTCGGTTTTTCTTTTAATGGTAATGTTCTCAACAGTCCATTGAACGTCATTTTCTTGCCCGAGAAGAAGTTTTTTGATCTAATTGAAGGAGAACATTAAATGAAAAATGTAAAAAAAAAATGTGAATCAAACTTTTCCAATATTGTTGCTTTGGAAATCAAATTCATTTTTCTTATCCGATTTCGATGCATCTTTGAGAAACAATCGATCTGTTTGACCGTTTTGACCGATAATAATCAGATAAGCATCAAAATTCACTTCAGAATCAGCATCCGATTGAATGATGATTTTATATGGAATTTCTGGAAAAACGAAATATCCTTAGAATGCAAATCGAAACATTTCGTGTGAATAGAACCTTCAATAGGTGCACTTTTTTGCTCGGGAGTGATCGAGCGTGGCGTCTTGCTTTTTATTGGTTCAGGAGTTTGTGCTTTGATTTTGCGGTTTTCAGGTGAAGGGGCTGGTGTTGCAGGTTTGTTTAGTTCAGAAGTAGGTGTTTTAGTTTTTGTAGGTTCAGGAGAAGGTGATTTAGGTTTAACGGGTTCGGGTGTGGGTGTTTTGCCTATGAAAAAAATGTTTATGCGTATGTGAAACAAGATAAAAGTGAGTTTATATACGAGGTAGAGAAGGTGTTAAATCAATGAAGGCTTTTGATTGATCAAGAGTTTCGTTACAAGAGAAACTAAATAAAACGAATGATTGAATGGAAAACAAGGATCTTTGTTTACTTGTAATTCTCCGATCCTTTTTGGATTTGTACAGATTCTAGACGCCATTTTGTATGTGAACCTGTTCCATCTTGTCCAATATTAATTTTATTAATCTTTACAAGAGAAAAAAACAACAAAATTCTATGAAATTACCGTTTTTCCTTACATTTCCAACATCATCTAAATCCAATTTAAATTCATTCGTTGAGCCCGTTTGAAAATCTGCTTGTTCACCTTGTTTTGTCGTTTTCAATTGAAATTGTTTAGTTATATCTTTATCACCTGCAATGGTCATCAGTACACCTGAATCTGTACCAGCATGATCATCTGAACTCGTTACAACTCGAATCAAATAAGTTGCTTGATCTATTCAATATGAAAAACACAATCATCATTCATTGATTCATACATTTCAATACCTTTCTTGGATTTTGCTTCTTGTTCGCTTGGTAAAAGATCAATAAACGTTTTCTTATCGTCTTTCTCATCGCTTAACCATCGATTTGCTTCGAAACTAAAAATCAAATTCATATTTAAAAAAAACACCGATTTCTCGTGGAACTAAACCTACATATATTTCTCATTATTTTTTACAATTTGAATCGTTTTCAAAAACCATTCTTTGTCATTTCCCGATCCATCATGTCCGATATTGATTTTTTTAATCTAATCATACATTCAATCTTTCGAATCGAATCAAAATTCTTCTTACTTTTCCAACATCAACTGCTTGCACTTGAAATTCTAAACTCGTATCTTTTTCAAATCGAGCATCGGACCCATCTTTTGTTGTTTTCAATGGTAAATTAGCTGTTGTATCTTGATCACCAAAAATACACAATATCACATTCGAGTCAATTCCCGATTGACCGGTTTCAACAATGATTGTATAATTCATATCTAAACAAGCAATTTCTCTTCGAGTGAAAGCAAAATCCTCTTCGTGTTCGATGTCGGCAAAAGCAATTATTTTTTATTGAAATAAAAAACATACATTCGCTTGCTCGCTCCCTTCTACGAGTATTAAAACTTTTCAAGTATGTTTTTGACAGCCGTCGTCATCTAAATGTGTTTATTTGTTTTTTTTTTTCTGCCGCTCCATCGCGCTCTGCTCGTTTTCTTTCTCATATAGATCATTAAAAATGTAAAATAAATGGTATTAGAATCTTTCGTCAGGACATGTCAAGGGCAGAAAGGAAACGAGAAAAAGAGAGAAAATAAAGAACTTGATGATTTTATTTTTACCATCTGTTTCACCAGTTGGTTTTAGAGTTATCCAACTGAAATTCGGACCGAGACGATTCGACAGCCAATAATGAGCTCGAAAACTAGAAAAATAGATTTAAAAAATAGATGAATGTGATTCTCCAAACTGTGAATTTGTCTCGCCGTATTTGATATCGATTGAGTCTAATAACCAAGAAGATATCTGTCGACTATCACTGAAACCTATGGTCACATTTTCGATCTAAGAAAAACAACGCTTTGCGTTAAAAAATTTGGAATCGAAAATGTTTTACATTGCCGATGGATTCATATTCGATTTCAAATTCATCGAGATTGGCTCGTTGAAAAAGTTCTTTCTCTTGAGATGTCGAAAAATCTTTCAATAAAATCTTCGAGATTTGCCCATTCATTCCTCGGATAATCATTTCAACATTATCATTTGTTTGACTCTGCACTGCATCACCAGTTTGAATACGAATCAAATAAACCGGCGCTGGTTCTTTAAAGAAAAACAATCGCAATCAAAATCCATGTTTATTATTCGATATCAATCTTAAATCACCTGGTTCCGGTGATGGAGATTTCATTTCTGGTAATTCAATAAACAATCGTTGGTTGCCTTGTGTTGGACTTAACCATTTATCGACGATATATCTGCAGATAGTGATTTAGAATAATAAATCAAAATTATATTTTTATCAAACTCGTATTGCTGAGTGAGCATTTGAACTTTGATACGATGTAAATACCAATCATTGACGTGTCCTAATCCTTCATGACCGATGACTATTTTTTGAACCTTAGGAAAAAAGAAATTTGTTTCTTTTTTTCTCGATTTTTAAAATAGAATAATTGATTTTACCTCTCCGACATTATTACTCGAAATAGTAAATTTCGATACGGAATTCTGTTTAAATGACATTTGTTTGGATTCTAGGAAAAGTTTAGGTGTAGTCGTTGTTGTCCCGTAGACTTGCATATAAATCGGCGAATCTAACGGATCTATTTGTTCGTCACCTGTTTCGACTTCAACAGAATAAATCACAGCTATGAAAAGTAAATTAATTCAATTAGAGCTCATCAAACACAATTCAAATCGAACCTGGTTGTTCAGAACCGAATAATTCCATTTCTAATTTTCGATCATTTTTTAAATGATTTAACCATCGATTTGCAACAAATCTATGAACACGAATTTACATTTCGATGATCCTTTTGTTTTCGTGTATTCAGAAATCATACCGAATTAAAAAATTATGCACAGAGATTTCGACATAATCAATATACCAACCGGTATTTTTATCTTCATGTCGAACAATGACTCGTTGCGGTTTGCCAATGTCAATAGCTGTCACTTGAAATTTTCGAAATGAATTCTGAAGAAAAGCTTTATTCGATCCCGAGAGTAATAAATCACCCGTTTGTTTCTCATTTCGTCCGATTATATTTATATACACGGGTCCGTTGGTACCTGAATTTCTGAAATCGCCTGTTTTTACCGTAACTAAATATTCAATTTCTAATTGAAACAAAAGAAGAAATCATCGATATTTATTTGCATTTCATTCAAATAACTCAACTATTTTCTTCAGGTTTATTCACCGGTATGATCGGTCTATTCGGTGGCGCATCCGATTGATCAGCTAAATAGATGATATAAACAAATATTTATTCTCAGATCTTATTTTCAACACATACAAATCGATTTCTTCGGTTCAATACCATCGGTAGTTCGTCCACAACAACAAGACATGCTTTCCAAGACACGTAAACGAGCGGGAGAGAAAAAAAACAAACTAGAAGATGCAAAAAGGTCTCTAGAAAAGAAATCCTCCGTTCTTCTTTTTTTTTCTTTCTCTTCCTGTCTGACGACTGCTGATTAGATTATAAAACTCGTAGAAGTTTTATTCAGCATCTCTTTCTTCTTTTTTCTTTAAAATGTCTCGTTCATATTACCTTTTAAAATCGACAAGAATTTATGACGGCGAGAAAAGCTAAAGAAGTAATCATCCTTTCGCATCTATACGCTTGTTGACTTAGCAACGGAATGCTTTTTCTTTAACTTTTAATTAAATATTTAATCGAAAAAAAGAAAGAAAAAACTTAAATTTTATTTCAAAATTATTGAATAAATAACTTGCTGGTATCGAATAGATTGAATTACGATTATGATGTATATCATATTCTTGAATTCGATCGATTATCCTTCAGATTTCAAGAGTCAAAACACGAGACTTGTCAGCTATTTGATTACAAAACGTATACAAATCAAAAGATTTTTCAAATTCTAAATAGTACACTATTCTCAAACCGAGAATAAGATTTCATACTCATCCATTTCTAAGTACGAAAACGCGCGAGTTTGCATTTTCGAGTACATTTTTTTTCTGTGGGTAAATATAAAACAAAATGAGTGAACAACAAATGAATCGTCTTGAATTGATCATTCAAAATTGGATCAATCAAGGTGCGCCATGCGATCCATCATTGAAACCGTACAAACGTTCGCTTGAGCCAACCTATCATCGACAGAAACGAACGAAACATTCGATGGTCAAAATGTGCGAAGATTATCTTCGAAGTCAAAAATAAATATGCGACTTTCTGACTGATTAACTGATCCCTTGTAATGACATGTTGCAAATTCTTCTTTTGTGTCGATATAGTCCATGCACAGATTTGGTTTCCTGGAATAATCAAAGTAGACTCAATGTATTGCTGACTTCCGTCTGTTTTTCCTAAGTATATATATTTTTTTCTTTCTTTCAAAGATAACGTAAAATTAATGAAAATACTAGGGCTAAATGATAACAAGTCATTCATTAAAAAATTGCAATACGGATATATATATATGAGATGTCGGTGAAAATTTCATTATTTCTTTGAATAAATTATAATATTCTATCCGTTCGTTAGTTAGTTAATTCTACTTATGTCAGAATCACTGACGTTAAGAATATCAAGTCTCTTGATCTGACATTATTCTCTTTTGTTGATGGCATAGAAACTGACTGACGAAACTATTTTTTCTGTAGCTTCCGATATTATTTATTTATATTTCACTCTGATAGATAACTATAAATAAAAAATAAGTAAATCGAAATTTTCATTTTGATAATATTCTATCTTTTTCTTTTCTTGTCTCATTAGATTTAATAGTTTGAACATGTGAAATTCTCATTTTGTTGATAATCGAAATCAGTATTAAGTAATTTAGTTGATGAATAACGTTTCCGTCGTTCGTTGCTCCAAAGGGAAATCATACCAACCACTACAGAAGCTTTTCTTTTTTTTTTATTTCTTATGTAAATTTGGCTAACGTTTTTCTCCTTTTTTTATAATATACTTCATGATAGTCTTGTCGATTGTTTCGTCAGTTCTTCCACTAATTTATATAGATTTTTAATAAAGAGAAAGAGAACGCAAACGTTTGAGTATTTTATTATTCTATTCATAGAACGATGCGTCTCTTTGTCTTGAACCACCTGGAAGATTTTTTCAATTCGATGACGAAAATAAGAGATAATATAATACAATTCTTTATTCTTTTGCGACTTAGTTCGATAAATAATTCTCTTGTTCAACAAAGTGAGATAATTAGTTTTTTTCTTATGAAACAAGAAAAGAAGAAAATCTCTTTGTAAATGTTTTACAAATTTTCACTCGACCTTAAACAAATAGTTTCTTCACAGACCAGGTAATCATCAAGTGGGAAAGATTAGTCTCGAGTTGTCTTTGAAAAAAGTAATGCAGCTCTTGTGATAAGACGAAAATCTTCTTTGACGTCGTTAAGAACGTAGCTAAATTAAAGTTCACTCTTTTCTATTAGTTCAATAAAATTGAGAATATATTTGTCTCACTCGAATCTCATAAATATTAATACAAACACAGGCAGATAGAGTGAGAAAAACATGCTAGAATACTAATAATCTTCCAAATGACGTTTTCTGTTCTCAAGTGTCCTAGAATATCTTTTTTTACAATTGATAATAGACAGATAAAGCAATTTTTATGATTTAAATTTATATTTGGATTGTTTGACGAGTGCAAATGAGGGTCAGCTTTCTCTATTGACATGAACATTCATATTTGTCTGAAGTAAACAAACATAAAAACAAAGAAATCTCTTTTGTTTTCTTAGTTTTGTTATTTTCCGGGAAAAGACACACAAACACGTACATGGACATTGAAGAATTATTTACTTAGGATGAGAAAAAAAGATGAATGGAAAGAAGAAAAAAAAGGGTTCTATTATTTCTTTTTTCTTCTCTTCAAATAACATTGCCAGACTTAAAATGATTATGTAAAGAAACAGGAAATAAATTATTAGTTTTTTCATCTCTAATCATTATCATCATGAGTTGACTGAATTATCTTTTCGAAAGTAACGGAACTGGCCGATCAGATGAATGTCATCAGTAAGTGAAAAGAAAAAGAAAGTATTAGACATATGAAATTGAAGTTTTTATTTACGGAAGTGGTGGGTGTCTGTGCGTGTTTTCGAAATTATATTTTCCATGTGATAACCAAATATAGGAAAATACCCGTATGCACTCATAACAATGAATGATGATGTCATCTTACCCTTCTTGAAATTTAATCAGAACAAGTTTTCTTCTTTGATGAATTAATTAGTCTTAGCACTATATAAGCAAAGTAAAAATATATTTTTATTATATTTATTTGTTTATTACTGAGAATGTAATAAAAAAAAGCAAATTCTTTATTCAGATGTTTGTTAACATTCCAAATAGTAATCAAACGAATTTCTTTATGGAATTCAATGAAACAGATTATTATAATTTAGTACCAATCATGACTAATTCATATACGAAATATATCTTCTTCTCGATTTGTTCAGCATTACTTGGCTTGCCATCGAATATACTTCTATTAATAATTCTAATCCGTATCGGTTTATTTAGCCGACGAGTGCAGACGCACACGCACGGCCCAATTAAACCGACAGGTTCATTCGAACGATTTCTATTTGAAATTGTTTTTATTGATACATTGTTAATAATCTATCATTTTGTGGATAATTTTTTAAGTTATATTCGTGAGGATCGATCAGCTGGTCAACATTATCTAATTCATATCTCAGATTTTTGTTGTAAATTTTTTACTTATATCGCTAAAATGAGTGTCCTATTAACAACATGGTTATTATTATTTCTTATTATTAATCAATTAATATTAACTATGAATTATAATGATAATCATCGATCATGTTGGCATCGTGCTTTGTACTATGTTAATGCGAAATATTCGACTGTTCTTCTTGTATTTATATTTAGTGTTTACAATATTTATCCGATCGAAGTTTTAAAATATCACAAACGAGAAGATGTTCAAGATTACGACAGTAAATTTTCGATTTTAATATGTTGAAGAAAAAAAACAACAAACTTCAATTTCTATTTTAGCACCGAGTTTAATTGGTGTTTGTTCAATGCTTGAAGTTAAAAACAAGGAATTACTTAATGCAACGAATTATGGTTACCATATTGTTGGTGTTGCCATACCCTGCGTTATTATTTTAATCTTTTCCATTGTTATTATCTATCGTACATGCCGAAATTCTCATCATGTGAATAAGCAAAGTATCTCGTTTCGTTATATCGCCGGTACAATTGGAATAATTCATTCATTATTCAATCTACCCGGACGTTTTAGTGATATTTTATTAATGATTTCTCCGCCTTATGGCACATTTTTTCCTTATTTAATTTATTTCAATCATGAAGCTCAATCGTTTTTAACACTTTCGTATGCATATAAATTTTTTATATGTATTATGATAAGTCGACGATTTTGTCTACATGCTAAGAGTCTTGTTTGTTTTCTCATTGAAAATAAATATGAAGACGGTCAACAAGTTGAATTCGTTACTACGAATAATCAATGGCAGCAATTAAACAAACGTAAACAATTGCAACGACATTATCGAAATTATGAGAAGAAAGAGTTTTATTTGAATAAAATGACAGTAAGTCAAGTTGGCTCGAGATTAGATTGCATTTTGGCTTTTTTTTCTTTTTTCTTCCTTTAATCCCCGATGAAGCGAGTTCTTTCACCTGCCGAATGACATCTTCATTCGTCTTGAAATAATTCTCCTTCTTATTTTAGTCTTATCTTTTTCCTCGACGAAATTGAAAAGAAACATCAATCTAAAATTCTCATTGAGCATGCAAAGTTCATTTCCGTTGAGTTTTCCTTTCTTACGTTTTTTTTCTGAATTGATCTTCTTATAAATAATAAAAGAATGTCTTTGTTTTGTTTCGTTTTCTTTTCTAGTTTAATAAGATAGCATCAAAGAATATTTCAACTTTATATATAAACAAAAACGATCTCAAACGTTTGACAACATCCGAAGCAACTTACTGGATTCGACCCTATTTTAGTCAATATAAAAAACGACAACTTTTAAGACCCTGTGGTCATTCATTGAGTTATCAAGATATTCCAACTGAACGTACGTCATTATCCACTAATAGTGATCAACAATCACGAAAAGATCTACCGAATAAATTCGATATTTTACCGCTATCATCACAAAACGAAAGTGATTCACTTTCATCATATATAATTAGTATAAATCTACCAACGGGAGATTGTATTCATTTGCCATTACCTCAAAAACATCGTTCGACAACGACAACGAAACCATTGATTCATAATAATCGAGTTCGTTTAATGAAACCAAACGGTTTATCTCACCAAGACGAAAGCCAATTGATGAACAATATAAATTGTCTTCCATCGTCGCATCTCTATTAGCAATTGGTATTCTGTCGAGCGTGTTGATGAACTATTTGCACTTTAGTTTTGATAAGGTTAAAGACAGTAGGTGGAGCATTTTCTTCTTCTTTTTTTTAGTAACGATAATTTTTATCGTTCATTCGTTTGACTTTATCTGATAGAACAAGTGAAATCAAACGCAAAAAGAAAAGGAAAACCTTGTTTTCTATAGGAAGAAAAAGAGACCGAGAGAAAATAAAGAAGTAGAAGAACAAGAACAAGAACAAGGAAGAGAGATCTAAGTTGTCTTCTATATTGACATCATCTACATTTAAAAAAAAAGAAGAAAAACATTCTTCATTTGTCATTTTCTTTCGATAGCTAAATGGTAAATAAATTGCATTTGAACTCATCTGAAATGTCAATGCCGATTAATTACATTGTATTAGGATCTCGTCTGAGCACAATCATCTATTCAGTTATCTACACCTTAGGTTTTCTCGGCAATACATTCGCTCTTATAACATTTTCAAGTCGACGTATGCGACAGTTTTCAAGTAGTATATTTCTTCTTGTTCTTTCGGTCAGTGATACAGTTGCATTAGTTACGTCCCTATGGTTTTTTCTTGCCGATGCATTTAATATTCAATTGCAAAATTATTCGGCACTTGCTTGTCGTTTTCGAACGTTTTTCGCTTATCTATTCATGGATTTGTCATCGTGGTGTATGGCTGGTTTAGCAATCGATCGATATCTTCGAACACGAATGCCTGTAGCATCGAAAAAACTTTGTACACCGCGAAATGCTTCGTTGACAATCGTTGGTTTCGTTGTTATTCTCTCGGGCATCAATGGACATTATTTTTCTCCAGCGATCGGACAGGAACGCGGCAATAATCGAACGACAGCTCATTGCCTAGAAAATCGCGATCAATATCCGAAATATTTCTATTTCTATAAAATAATTTGGCCGAAAATAGATATGATTATATTTTGTTTTCTTCCTGCTTGTATTATGATCTTGTGTAATGTAAATATCATTTGCATTCTAAAGCAACATCGACGTCAAATGCAGAATACAAATAATGATAGTACTGAACTTGTCCAGATTCCACTTCATAAAAGTCAGACATCGAACGGTTCGACAACGAGTAATAAAAAAGTCAATTTTACGCAACGAAAAGCTCTTGAACGGCAAATGTCATTGATGATGGCTGCTTGTGTCATTGTTTTTCTTTGCACGACAGTACCCGTTACTATCTATGTGATTATTATGGAACGATTGATTGTTACCAATCCGATGTACGCACGAGATCGAAGTTTTCTTATATTTGTTTTTCGTATGTTACGTGCATTGATGTTCGTTCATTTTGGTTCGAATTTTTATTTATACTGTCTAACAAGTCGAATCTTTCGTGCCGAATTTATCGAAGCAATCACATGTCGAAAATATGTTATTCCCTTACCGAACGAGCCAACATTCGTTCTACAAACGATAAAGTCAATAGAAACAGAAAAATGAGGCATATTTTTGTTTTTTATTTATTTCTTGCAAAGTCATTCGTAATAAAGATAAAAGAAAAAGAAAAACGAAAAACATGTTTAATAAATTCCAGGTCATATTTTGTTGATTAAAAGAAAATGTCGATGAGAATAACCTTTGTTTTGTTTTATTGTTATTTGTGAATTTTTTTGTTAGATTTTTAGCTAGTTAATGATGAATGATTGACGCAGAATGTGCATAAATGTTGCTCGTCACCACTCGTTTGCATATTATTCCCATTGTTATGCATTTGAATGAAAGCACAAGGGTTTTCAGTCATATTCGGTAATGTTAAGACACAATGAAGATGATTTATGTAACTAACAGCAAGACGTAAAGTTTCGATTTTTGATAATTTACGATCGGCTGGCTCCGTTGGGATCAGATGACGCAGTTCAACAAATGCCGAATTAACTGAATGTGTACGATCACGTTCACGTTGATTCGCTAAATATCGAGGTTTAATCCATTTAATGGACGAAGGTGTTTTTGTATAAGATTCCATTGGTGATAGACGACGTTTTCGACGTTGTGGCTCGTGGTTCATTTGTACACTCGTGATTATGTCGTTTCAGTTAGCGAATACGCGTGAAATGAGATACTGATTTCTATAGTTTGCGTTTTTCTCATCTCATAATATTCATTTAGTGTTCCGCCAATCAAGAAAACAATTCTCTTATTTTTCTCTCTCTCTCTCTCTCTGTTACGCGCGCGCGCATCATTATGATACATGAAACAAGAGATCATCAATCGAGTTTTGTTTTCTAATGATTTTAACACATTGCACATCATCGAATCAACTAATCAGAATTGCAAAAGAGCGTATCAAGAAAAGAAAGAAAGAAAGACTCAGTCTGTTCGTTCGATATCCATCTTCAATCGCCCAGAATATTTGTCATTTCATCAGACCACCTATTGCTGAAGTGTTTACCATGCCGCTTTTCATCCATAGAAAACAATGTGCTCATATATATCGTTCATAAAACAAAACGCAAGTGTACAGAAATAGATTCGAATTATATTGAAGCAGTATTTAGAAAAGGCAAATATTAATTTAGTTTCATATTTTAATAAATTATTCAATTAAATTTGTTGGTTTTTTTTCTATTTATCTTTCATGATTGACTGAGAATTTTTATTTAAATTACACACATATTTGTGAAAATATGCGAAAAAAAAAGAAGAAAAGTTATTTATGGAAATTTCTTTGTTTTATTGAATGTCAATCGATTCATCAACCAATAGAGACTGTTTGCTAATAATTGAAATATGGGTGTGTAGACACCGAATGCAACGATAACTAAAGCTTCAGTAAAACCTCCAGCTACACAATCTGATAGCCAATGTGCACCGCTAACTAAACGTGCAATCGAAAAAAGAATCGATAAAAACCAAACGAGTATATGCTTGAATATATGTGTGGATGAATGACATGGTTTACTGGAACGATGAACAATAAATGACATAAAGAGAGACCAAATAAGATTTACGCTTGTGTGTTCACCTGGCCAACTAAAATAGAAAGTGGTTAAATCATGTGAAAATTTAATAAAAGGTTTTTAGTTCAATAGAGTTAATTAAATGCTCGAAGGGATTTCTATTCGATAGACAATTGTCTGACAGGGAAGTCTAGTATATATGACATTTGATTACCTATCATACGCTATTTCTTTGACAAGATCACGTTTTTTCGCTTCGTCGAACAGTCGATCGATAGTATATGAATTCGAATGAATTGATGTTGCTTTTTGTTCTAAATGAATTGTCGAAAAACGAAAGACAACGGCTGGCGATGGTCGATTAGGACAAATGAAATCTCGAGATAGCTTCGATAGTAACATTTGTCCACTCATTCCGTAGAGAATCATTGCTAAAACAATCGAAATTTTCATTAAACGATCTTGTTTTACAAGAATCAATTTCGATGAGAAGATAAAACTTGTTGTCAAAACAATGACTAGATTTGTTGTTAATTCACCGACACCAGCTGAATTAAGTATGACGAAAAATTTCGCGACTATGGTCGATCGATCGTGAGTTAATAACCAACGATTGAAGAATCGAAATGCAGCGAGATCAATGCGATTCCAAAGTGAAATTTTGAGCGAAGAATCGTGTTTAAATGAGCAACATTGTGAACCACATAATGTCCATGAACTGAGAAGAACGAAAGCAGCAATTAATACCAGACATAAACGTTTGAAATTCGGCTGATAGAGTTCAAGAATTGGTTGATTATTGAATGTCATTCTATTCTGTTGCCTGAAATGAAGATGAACAACGAAAATGTTGAATAAATCATTATGATTTTGTTTTTATTTTGCGAATAGAAAAAGAAATCGATCAATATACAGGTACAAAAGAAAACGTATCACACGGGAATGAATTGATTTTTGTTAGTGAATCATCGTCTCCTCATCATCATCACTTTCTTGACTCTTTCGTCTTTCGATAGAATCCATTTGTTCATCATCTTGATTCGTTTCCATTTCTGATTCATCGTCGTCCAGATGTCCTGTTTCTTCTTCTTCTAACCACTCGGTTTCGGGCTCATCATTATCTTCTTCAGCTAGATCGACTTGTTCGACAGTCGTTGCCGACATGGTACTCGACTCATCGAAACTGTTCTTCTTTCGTTGACGATGTCGAAGGTATTTCGGATGAAGTAGCACTCGTATAGGTCGAGTTATCTCAACAAATTCATCGTTGACATCGAGAACAAAACATTCGGATCGATTCGGATACAGAACCACCGAAAATGTTGCATGACATGGACCTATTCGAAAGAAAAATACTTGAATTAGATAATATCATCGAAAGCCAAATGTCCTTACGAAGCCAATGTTGATGGGAAAATGTTACTTTTGAGTCGATTCGCAAGGAATTATCTTCGGTTAATGTTCGGATGTTTTCATCGTTGATTGGCAAGAGACAATATTGACCATCGAGATAAGTGACCTAACAAAGAATGATGATGCAGAGAAGAGTTTGTTTGACTTTCGAAGTACTTTGATGTTGATGTTTTGTTGTCGATCGAGATTTTTTGCGTTCATTAGACAAGGTATTGAAATCGATAGACCGGGAAGAAATTCGAGAACTTGTTCGATGTCACTTTCAGGCTCGAGAAATTCCACTGAAACCATTCGAATTGGATCGTCAACATGAAATATATTTCGTTGATGAGCAAGGATCTTCTTCGATATCAACGAAACATATTGTTGAGCGTACGCAATGAGATTTGAATGTAGGTTTTTCTCGTCGATTTCACTGAAATTCTCGGCATTTTTCATTCGTTGCCATTGAATATGTTTGTAACAACGTTGTCGAACATTCGGCGAGAGTTTCGTTTGAATCGATATCAAATATAAATGACAGTAGAAATATAAATTTTGAAAGATTTCTAATTGTGATTTTGAATAACCGTGAAAAACAGTCAGCAAACGTTTGCATATCGAGATGGCCTAAATTTTCAAGATAACGAACATAGTGGTGAGAATATGAATATCGAACCTTTTGACAGTTACGTATCGTGCAATGAGTGGTGGTCATAAGTGCTAAGATTTCGTAATAGAGCGAGAGACATTCGGATATGGCAAGAAGATTGATATCCATTTCGGCGAGTTTATGTAATTCACTGAATTAAAAAATGTTTTGTTTAGTTGAGTTCGATGAATGAGAAACACTACGTACGTTGCAAGATTTCGATAGAATTTCTGTCGTTCATTAGCAATTAAATCTAGGCCTTGTTCGGAAAGTTTAAGGATACGTTCGAATACATCGTGAGATGATAAAGAAATCGCAGGTGGCAGTGAAACATCAAGATCAATCGAGCCTGTTAATTGATTATGAAGATCGGGTGTTAGATCGGGTTCTTTCGTTCGTAAATATTGATAATGACGAAAGACATAATCAGGTAGAACGGAGATGATCGATGGATGATGTAAAGTTGCGTTTAGAACGACGATCAACGCGCAAGTATCTAAAGAAGAAATTATTCTGATCGAGCTTTTTTGTGTTCAATGGATACGAACGTTCGATTTTTGAGAATTGAGGTTCTGGAACATCCAAATAACTATGCATTGGCAATAATTTCGGCAAGAGAACGGCAACGAATGAACTATTATTTTGTCCTAATCCTCGGAGACATCTGAACGATACACATTGATGAGTATTCGTTTAGAGAAAAAAAAAACATTTGATCTTCTCACCGAAGCACGGAGTATTTATCCGTTTTAAACCGTTGGATATTTTCTACTAGACGATGAAATAATTTAAACAATGTCTCAGGATCACCGATACGTACAACTCGGAGTATGTCATGAAGTGCTGATCGAATATCATACGATCGACTCTAGAAACCCAAAAAGATCAATCCTCATTCCAAAATAAACTCTCGACATACGAGTAATTCAGTTAGAATCGAGAGGACTTGTTCGCCACGTAGCACTCTTCCCTGAGCGATTTTCCCTAGATTTCTCATTGCTTGCAATCGTACATGTTCGATATCATCATCGAACATTGAAACGATGTATTCGACGAGTTTCGATTGAAATACATCGTGACAACACGAGATATCATAACAGGAATCGATTGCTGCAGCACGAACATCGGAGTATTCGTCTTCGAGTCCGCTGATCAATGCACCGCATGGACCGATGGCTGTTATCGATGCTGATTGAGCATCGACCATAACATCATGAACAGTAATATCGTCCATTTCACTGTCGAGTTGTTCGACTTTAGCGATGAATGCTTTCTTTTTTGTGATCTAATCGAAAATTCGATTGAAAATTTCATTGAATTTATTTCGGAAAGTTTTTACTCGAAGAAGTTTTTTGTCTAATGTTTGATGAACAAGATTTATATCTACGCCATTTCGACACAATTGTCCCTTGAAAATAAACAAGGTCGATGTTTGAATTCAAAGAAAGTGTCTTACAATCATTTTCATTGTTTGTACTCGAACTATTTTCGCTTCATCATTTGTTAAATCACAAATTAATCGAAAGATTTCATTGATTAATTTCGATGATTCATCCGTCGATATTCCCGTTGGAATCGTACTGAAAAATAACATTTCGATTTTTCTCCTCAACCAATCAATCGATTTCCTACCTATTCGGAAGATTAATTCCAAGAAGAAATAAAGCTTCACATGCTGCTAATCGTACTTCAGCATAATAATCTTGTAAACATTCGACAAATGAACTGTAATGTGTCGCATCAAGACCAATGTGACTTTTGAATAGATCAACCTGAACATTAAAAAACAGTTTAACAATACGAATGATTTTATTTATTTCGTACGATAGTTCGTAAAGCTTCGGCACGAACTCGTGCATCATCGTGATTAATTTCTTGAAGTAGTTTGTTAATAATCAATGATTTAAAGGACTCGTCAAGAGTCGGCGAACGACCCAAAGTGCCGAGTAATTTAAACGCACATAATTGTACTCGAACATGAATATTTGTTGAATACTAAAGTTCGACAAATAATCAAAAATACAAAGAAAACTTCTCCTTCGAGATTTACTTGAATAGCAAAGCGAACAAAAGCATTGGAATCGATAAATGAATTCGAAGATAATATCGAAAAATAACTAAGCAAAGCACCGACAACTTTGATTGATTCTATTGAACGAATTGAAGATTTGATTTCATTCGAAACTCTACTAATCTTACTCGTTTGTTTGCCTAGTTCCAATAGTTCATTGATATGTGCGATTGAATTCGATGGATAAGTCTGTTCGATCGTTTTCAATGTATTTATAAACGCAACTTGAATCAGTGGATCAGTTGACTCGAGAATATGTTGGACGAATAGACTAAATCATTCGTTAGTTAAAGATAATAATGAGACAAAGAACTTTACGTGATACAATCTTGAATGCAATTTCGAAATAGAATGAGACGATCAGTGAATTCGACGAGAACTTGATTATATTCTCGAAGTGTTTTCAATGTTTTCAAACGTTTTAGAAAGTCAGTAAAACGACGATAATTACTCGTCGATGGTGAGAATTCAACGAGACGAATTTTCTGTGCTAATAGTGGGATTGATGGATTTTTACTATCGAGAACTAAGGTTGCTGTTACATTGTCTTGTTTCTAAATCGAAAGATTTCTTCAATTTCAAATCAACAAATAATCCGTCAATACTTGATTTAGATTTTCGGATGTTGACGCAATAGTTTCCGTTTGATTTAGATTCTGTAGAATTCGTTTTTTCGCCATATTTCAATCTAGAACGTAAAATACATGATGATATCATTTGCATTATTTTCGCGCCATTGAAAACGATCGTTTTATTTTTTGTTTTTTGTCAGTCTGTGTTGTTAGGTAGATATCACAATCCTAAACTATATTTCTTTCGCTTGTCAATTCAATTCAATTCATTTCTCTATGACAAATAAATTCTTTTTCATTTGTCTTCTCACTGGTCTTCTATGTGCGTATTGTGAATATTATTGGATGAAGAATGGTTATCGATCATTAGCTATTGTCGCATCGAAATGTCCGAAACCATCGATGAGTTCAACGCAAACACCGATACAACATGTTTTTCAAATGAAAAATTCGACGACAATCGAATCGATTTCGAATTGGTTCGCGAATCTATTCGCCACGAACAAAGATAAACAAATTGTGCCAACGGTTTGTCAAACATTTGAAATTCATACTGATCCACGTTCGATATTTGTTCTTATTAAAACGTTATGTTTACTTGGTCTAACAATGAAACTTGTTTCAAGTCTTAAAACTCTACCGAATCTACTACGAACAACAAAAAACAATCCAATAGGTCCAAGTAAAGGCGATGGATTTGTTCAACAAACGAAATTATTCGAAACAACAAATGGAAAACTCGGAACACTCTCGTCGATGATCGATAGACGAAATTTATCTATTCGATAAACTTTCTCTTTTGGCCTCTTCGTTTTTTCTCCTTATTTATTTCAACTCTCGAATGTCTAACTAACTACGAAAACGGCGGGAATAAGAAATTTAAAAAGAAAACAAAACAATCTATAACGAAAAGAAAGTGTTTTATTTTAGAACAACAATCAAATAAATCATGTGAACAACACCGAGATTATTTAACTTTACGAGCATTTGATCGTGTTTGATCATAGATTTTTTTCAAATCTTCCGTAAAACGATCGTAACATAAAACACCATTTTCATCGAAATAATTCCCAACAGAATTGAATAAAACACCGGAACAACCCGTTGATCCATCTTTACCATCATTATATTGCACGGTTAACGTGTACTTATCATCATATCTACAATCGAAACACTCGTCTCGATCATTTTTCAATCCACTCTTTTTTCCTCACTTTTTCAGTTTTGAACTGATAACACATCGAACACTAGGATCAACTCCAGCTTTGTCCACTAAATATAAACTCAAATTTATCGCTAAATCGATAATAATCATCGATTCCACCTACCAAGTTTACCGACGAAGATTTTGCCAGCTTCGATGAATTGCATGTATAGAGTGAGAATACTCATGAGAATAAAATAACTGCAACATCTCAAATAAAAATCCAACTTAAAACGAGTCGAAAAAACTTACGAAATCACGCAAACAATTAAAATCGAACGAGATTTTGGAAACGGGTGAAGCCAATCATAGATCAACGCTGTCAATGAGATCAAACAAGCAAAAAACGAAATATAAAGTCGACGATCGACCAACGAATAATCTTCAGTAAAACCTAAACTTTCCTTAAAAAACTAAAACCAAACATTTCCCACAATCGATCGATGGTTTCAAAACGAAATTCTACCTTTTTACATGCGTCATCCAACGCATTTTTCAATGCTGTCGTTTCCCATTTATTTATCTTCACAGGTTTAGTCGAAATATCATTCGCTGCTGTCTACAATTCCGCATACAAACAAAACATCTGCTTCTTTTTTCCTATTCATCGAACTTACATTCTCACTCATCTGAAAATAGGATAGAGAAATTAGACAATTTGTTGTTTTTTTTTTCGTTTATCATGAAAATGATTTTGACATCACAAAAAAAGAAGAGAGAAGAAACATATTTTTCTACTACATCCACATCTCGTCATAATAGAGACAAAAAAATATACGTTTGTTGGTTTGTTTATACAATTACATAACAACAAAAATAGGAGACAAGAAAATAAAGAATCGATCTGACAAGTTTTTTTTTCTATAGAAATCAGTGCTTTGCAATCGTCGATTTAGTTTTCTGCATCCTCGATCTTTGGAGCCAAATAGAAACGAACATGGCCCATTTCAGCAATTTTAAATTCGCACACTAAAAAAAACACCAAAAATCAAATATTTCAATCGAACCAAAGGTAATAAATTCTTACTTAATGGTGTGTCTTCGGATAAGCTCAAGCCAACTTGTGGTGAAAGTGGTGCTGCTTTGCAGAACATACTTAAATATCGAACAGCGAATGTCAATGCAACGGCTTCTTTCATTTCGATGATGACCGCTTCTTCTTCTTTTTCGATATTGGCGGTTTGAACGAGACGAATACTACCTTGACCAAGATCGCCTTTAGCCGAGAATTTCACACCTTCTTTTGTTGTACAAACAAGTACGGAATCGCCCATGATACTCATATCACGACAGATTCGAGAGAATTCACTACTCGGCATTTTAATTGTACAGGAATAGTCGGTATCGGGAATGCCTAAATGTTCGCTATCCAAATCCATTAAACGTAATTCGTAATCAGCGAATTTATCTTGATCTAAATTTTATCGAAAACAAAAAACTCTTAAAATCAGAATTCAGTCAGTGACGAACTTTGTGATTCCATTGCGATAATAATTGAATCCGAATCATCATTAACTCGAATGGTCAATGAATCATCTTTGCCCATTGTTTTAAGGACTTTCGACATACTGACAAGACTAATGCCCAAGCTCATATTTCGATCGCATCGGTATGATTCGAAACCTTCGCTTCGCATCACAAGTGAGACTAAGGCAACGTGTGAGCTGTCCATAGCTTGAAGTGTAATACCATTTCCACTGCATTCCCATGTGGCTTCATTGACTAATTCTCGAAGACCTTCGATGACTTTAGCAAAAATTGAACCGTGTAAAAGACGAGCCTCAAACATGTTTAATGACGAGAGAACAAATTTATTATGTTTATGAAATCGAAGAAAATCTAGAATGTAAGGACGTAATTTAAATGGAATTGTTGTGTGATGATTGCAACATGTCGATGAAATAACATCGAACGAATTTATTTATCTCTTCGCTCTTTCTTTCTTTGTGTCTTTGTATTTGATGGCGAGTGTTTGTTATGAATCGATTCACAATGTCAAACCAATAGAAAATATTAGCGAATTAGAGGCCGCTAGATGATGTCATAGAACTATTTGAATTTTAAGCGCGTGTCAATCAATGAAATCTTATCATCGAGAGAAATTACATCCATCATCATGTTTTCCGGCGAATCCACCGGAATTCAACACGAGAAATCATTTGTTGATTCGTATAGCTTCGAATCGAACGAGATTTAAAAATGTTCGAGTGACTTTTATCGGAGTGAACACGACGACTTATTCGAGTATTGCAGCGATACTTGTATCGCAAATTGCAGAATCAATTGAATGTATTAATATTTTTGATATTTGCTCGAAAGTCGACGTGAAAACGAATCTGAATGATTTACAGTTAATTAGTTTATTTAAGAAAAGAAGTATTCAGTTGAATTACGTTCAATCCTATTGGGAAACAAGAGATTCATCGATTGTTATTATCAATGTTCAGCATCATCGTTTAGACGAGAGTTTATCAAAATGGACGCAAATGAATGCAGAACTTGTCGAAGATATTGTTCGTCAAGTTTGTATTCATTCACCTCAAGCAATACTAATAGTTTGTACACAACCGAACGAACTGATGACATATGTGGCATCAAGTGTCAGTCGATTTCCTCGGGAAAGAATATTCGGACTTGGCGCGAGTATCGATACGGCCTATGCACATAGGACAATTGCAGAGAATTTAAAGAATTTAAATGGGTCTATCAATGGATATTTTATTATAGATGAAGCTAATGCATCGATATCGACAAAGAATTTGACTATTCAAGGAATTCCTTGTTCAGAGATTTATACAAAATCAAGTTTTTATACGACAGAAAAAGTAAAGAGTGATGTACAATCGAAGAGACAAGCAACTAAAAAAGAATGGGATCTAATTACAATGTTAAAAAACAAACAAACAATTTATACAAATCCCTCTCGACGCATTCATCACAAGACGATGATAAATTATCTTGTACAAAAAACTTCTCCTTCATGTCCTACAACTGAACAACCATCACCAACAATTAATCTCTCGTTCAGTACAAAACTTCGTTCAAATTGGACTGAAGCATTGTTAATAACTCGAATTCTTCAAGCATTAATCAACGATAGTGATTTTCAATCGAATTTCACCGTCGATCTCTCATCAATCGTTCCAAATTCCAGACCTATTTTTCTTCACTATCCAACAATCATCGGCGCAACTAACGGTGCAATTAAATACCTAGTTCCTTTGTCTACACTCGAAAGATCATCTTTAGTTCCCTACGAAAAACGCCAATCGAAACTCGGTTTTTGTTCTTCAAATCAAACGATTAGCTAATTTTTTTTATTAGTAAAATGTTTTGTGTTCGAATGCATAAATATAAATAAGCGATAAGAAGATAAGCGAGATCATCCATTCACGCAGCACCACGACAACAACAACAAAAAAAGAAGAAGAAGAAGGACGGTACTTTTCTTTTTTTTTTTCTCTTCGTTTAATATAATAAATTCAGACAACGGAAGATCAAGTAAAAGAAAGAAAGAAAGTTAAGAATAATCGAAGAAAAGAAAATTGTTCACACAAGATTAAAAACAGCATTGTAACGACAGATGCTCGGACCTTTTTCTTCATATTCTTGTCGAGTATGGCAAACTTCATAAAAATTTGGCTAAAAAACAAATCAAACAAGCATAATGAATCAAGAAAACGTTCGTTTGACTCACTGTGCTCGCAGCAAGACTACCGCCAAACCAAACAGCATACCGTTGCATTGCATGTGCGACGACTTTCACGTCGATTGGCTCGGGCTAAATCAACCGATGAATGATTTTTGAAAACAAAAAAAACAACAACTTCGTCCTACTTTATGTTTACTAAGTTCTTCGGATTCTCGAAGACGAGCATCGACCAATCGTTGAACATCTCGTTTCAATCGTTTATCAAAACCTTTGAACATTGTACTACCACCGGATAAAACAATATTACCATAGAGTTTACGTCGAACATCGACGGGACAATCTTGAATAATATCATCGATTAATTTCGAAAGAGATGTATTATATTCCGGATTGGAAAATTCCGGATGAAAGAAGATTTCCGGTCCGAGAAAACGTTCATGGCCAATGTCAACATTGAACGGTTTCTTTGTCACTGAATTAATGCCCGTATATTGCAAATAATTCTTTCGTGGATCTTCATCATATTTAGCGAATTCTTTTGCAATATCCGGACATACGTAACAGTATCGTTCTTTAATTGCTTTAGCAGTTTCAAGTGATTGTTCAGGTGGAATGGTCGTTTCTCGTTCACGTAATAACGATTGAACGAAATAGGTTATATCACGACCTGATATGGGAATATGTTTGATGCTACTACCGATAAGATAACCATCGGCAACGGGAACTACGTGTGTGACACCATCCCCCGAGTCAACAACCAGACCGGTTAACATGTTTTTAACATCGCTGGCAATCCACGAGGCATATAATGCCAATGTTGCCTAGAAAATTCAGTGAAAATTCAAGAATAAATAGGAGAAGAAAGTGTTTCTACTTGTAAAGCGATGTATAGACCAGGTACATTGAATAATTCAAACATAATCTCTGCGGTATATTCACGATTCTCTGGTGTATTCAATGGTGGTTCAGTCTACGCGAATAGAAATGAATTTGTGTCGTTTTTATTTTTGAAATTGTCTTACCAAAAGAAAATAATGATCTTCTGAAAATACCGAAAAAAAAAAGAAATGAAACAAGAAAAAACAAATATCTATCGACTAACCCGGATCACATCGAAGATATTTAAATAGGCAATGTTCCCAATATTTTTCCATCAAATCCCAATCTTCGACTATACCATGTCGAATAGGATACTTGATAGAGTAACCTAAAATCAAAACATTGTCCTTTTCTAAACAAACAAAACTGTGGTTTTCACAGCGTACCTTTAGCGCCGAATGCTTCGTCGCCAATATAAAAATCTAAATCTTCTCCTGATTGCCCAATACGACTGCCGCCTGGACGTTCACGAACGGCAATACCTACGGAAATAGTTCATAAAGAAAATATTGAATTTCATTATTGTGGTTGTTGTTTACCTGATGGAATGATAAAATGTGGTTCATTATTACCGGCATAACCTAATTTTGTATAACCTGTGCCATTATCAATGACGCAGGCTGGAAGTCGCCCCGTCATACTGAACAAATAATCTTCAAGAAATAAAATTCGAATAAAAACAAAACTCCTTTCATGTAACTATAAAATAAATGGTTTTTATTATCTTATCGTTTGCTTACAGTTTACTTAACAATGCAGAGAGATGTGACTGCAGCGATGAGAGTACTATTTTTATTTCAGAGAGAGAGAGAGAGTGAAGAGAAATGATTCATTCAGTCTTGTTATTCTTTTCGACCAAACAAAAAATTCTTCGAGATTGCTAACATAGAGAAGCGACATCTCGGTTCATGTCTGTGCAAGTTTTTATTTCATATAGAGTGAATTCATGCAAATTTGAAAAAATTATTATTATACATAAAAGTCGAATGTTCTTTTTTTTATAATTTATTTCTTTTTCTTCTTGCCGGATTTCTTCTTTTTCGAGCCCGATTTTTTGCCGCCCTTCTTTTTCTTGCCCGTTTTTTTCTTTTTCGTATAAGGCTCGGCTTTGGGTGTATCGTCTTCGTCTTCGGTTTCACCCGCACTTACAGCTTCACCGCGAGTATATTTATTCAATGACGGATAAATCTCGTCATCGCCAAGAGTATAATCAAGTGGAAGAAGATTAGTTTGTTTTGTCGGTATGGTTAACAACGATGGTTGTTGTTTACTTAAAATTTTGATTGTCTAGCAAATACATTTAATAGGTTTCTTTTAAATAAGAAAAAAAGGCTTTTTAATTTTACGGATGATTCAGAATTTTCAGCTGCATAATGTAAAGCAGTTTTTCTACCAGGATCAACTTCGATTTTTGTTTTATCGAGATGTTCTAGGAGAATTTTTACGATATCATTTCGACCGTTTTTAGCTGCCTAAATAAAAGTTGATTGCATAGTTTTTAGTTTTCAAATATAATTATCGAGTGAAACAAACAATCATTAATGGCGTTCGTCCGTAAGGATCTGTAGTATTTAAACTAACATGATTCCGTAGAATTTTGAGTACAATCGACGTATGACCTTTTTCAATCGCGTCTCGTAAAATCAACTGTTGTTCAGACATCTGTAAAAATCAAAAAGAACAAAGATAAAATGTCAAATGAATTCCGTTTTATTTATTATTCACATCGGTTTAAATAGCACATTTCTTTCATTCTTCTTGTTTTTGTTTAAAAAATAAACATATAACAAAAAAATATATATAACAAAACAGAATTGTCCTGTGATTTACTCTTGATTTTGTTCGTACGATCGATTGTAAAGAAAAGGTTGGCCGTTGTTTTTCTGAAAGAGATGAAAATACGAATGAAACTTTCAAATGGAAAAGATTTAAGAAGCGTACGTGATTCTGTTCGATCATGAATAAGTCTCCGTTTTGACTTTGATGATGTTTAGTTGCGTTTTCTGTTCTCGTTTCGATTCGATTCGATTTTGTTCTCTAGAGAAACACAAAAAACAAACAAACATACAAAATAATCGATTTCGATTCAATAAAAATTTACAAAACGAGAAAGAAATCCGGTTTTAACTGGTGGATTTTGATTCAATTGATTGAATTGTAAAACTGTTTCATTGACAGTTTGATCATGTCTTCGACTAATCACATAATCGTACGTCGAAATACGAGAATAACCTTGACACAAAGGAAAAATATTCATGTGTTTATTCGTTGTTGTTTTTTTTTTCTTCAACTCACTTAAAAATATATGAAATGCTAGTAAATAAGCTGTTAAACCAAATGTCACCAATGACATCGATCCGACGATTGCAATAATCACTTGAAATGCTATCTGAGACGATGGAATCATTAGAATAGCATAACGATCTATTTTTAAATAAGAACATATTTCTCGTCGTCTCAATTCAACAAACCTGATCCATAATAAGGTTTTAAACTAATCCATGTTGTTTCGTCTTGAAATGAACCAATAAATTGAAGTAAACAATTAATAAACAAGTATAACGAGCCGAGAACAAGAAATATTAACATAAAAAAAAATAAACGATAATTCTTTCCACCAATACACGTATTCAACCAAATACAATGATGATCAAATGAATAAATACACTTATTACATGATGAACAATGTTTAGCTTTCGATGAAACATGTACATCACATATGTGACAATAGAGATTGGTTATAACATGTCGATAGACTTGACGATTGAAGTCCATGCGTGGACCATGATTGATCGCGATGACAGAATCTTCAGCTGGATCAATGAAAGTTATTAGAATAAAAAGAATTAGAAACGGAAGAATCACGGCCGACGATAGTACAATGCTTAACCATTGCCATGGATGTGTGGGAATATTAATACAAACAGTAAGATAATTCATAAGAAGAAAAAATATAATAACAAGTATAGCAATGATTTGTATGTAGTAGAGTGGAAGAGAATATGCATTGATACGACGTCGATCAGGCGTTGATCCGCTTGTGCTACCAAAGCTGATTACTGCCATCCATAAAAACAAAACACACGCACGTGAATAAAATCAATTCAAGTGTGGTTTTAAATCTAAAATCAACAGGTAGTAGAATAAAAAAAAAGAAAGTCAATGTGTGTAATAAAAACTATCATGTGCTTCTATTTGTTCAGATTGAAATAACTATTTACTTGTAGATCTATGTGTTATTTTTCTTCTTCTTCTTCTTCTTCATCTTCCTTTTCCTTACATGACAAATTTGTTAACAAACACATCTAACGGCCATCATTGATGTATTTTTGTTGAATAGTTTGCTTGAGCCGTCATTCAAAGAAAAGTAAAACTTTTTTTTCTTCTCCGTTCTTCTTGCGCTTTTGATGACATGTAATTGTCATAAGCTGACGATGCAAAAAACGATATATGTGTGTCTGTGTGTGTTTTTCTTTTTTTTCTCGGTTGGGGTAGATCTAAATGTTGAATACGCTTACCTGGCTTTCTTTTCTTTTCTTCTTCTATGGATATTAAAAACTTTAACGACAACAAAAAAGAGAACTAATGAATAATCTTTCCTTTTGTTTTCGCTTTATCAACCATCGTGTTCTAGGTAACTATGGCTTTTGCGAGTTTTTATTGCAAAATCAGATGCCGCTGTTTTACAAAGAATGATTAAATTTTCGTTCGAGTTATTTCCCTGGAGAAAATAAAGTTACCAAAGCATTTAGTCTGATAATGTGTGAACTACATTTGAAACTAAATAAGCCGTTATGAAAAACAATACTTCCGATATTATGTGAACATAGCGGATCTTATGTTAAACTTAGAGTTCAAATGATAGTGCTGGTGAAAGAACGTTTTTGTCTTTGGATAGTAATTGTATAATAACAAAAACAGTTCCATCATCATATGCAATAACAATTTCTCGTTCTTCGCTTCGTATTCTTAAGATTTTCAGTTCGTCGGTTGGATCCATATTTAATACGAAATCTTTGGCCATTTCGATATATTCTCTTGCGTAGTTATTCAAATCAGTTCGTGCAATATTATTCAATCCGTACAATGGAAAAATGTCATTCGTTTGCAGATCAATGGCTATTGCTGAAAGAACATCAGACATTTGAATAATTCGTTGCCAGATGTCTTTAGGTTCGTCGTCTTTCTCTTCGATTGTTTGCCGAGCCGAAAGATATCTTTGATAACGTCGGCCAAGTTTTCTCTGTAAAGTTGTCATTTTATTTAAAACACTTTTTACTACAAATGAAAACAATTGAAGGAAAAAAAACTGGCGGGAACAATATTCAGATTCGGATACGTTCGGAATTCGTGTGAATAAAACCAAGACGAAGATAAACATCGGTACCAATACGTGAGACTTGACGTAATGTTAGTGAACCATTGAAAAATTGAGCATAGAGACGACAAATTGGAAGGCCAAAACCGTAACCGAACATTTGTTTTTTTCTTAAAAACAAAATTCTTTTAACAAAAGCAAAAAAAACGCCCAAAGACATACGATTTGATCATGGTTTCTTGAAACATTGATAGTGGATCGGTTTCTTCATCTTCATTATTTCTTCCCACATCACCTAAACCAAGAAATATTCTTTCGAAATTTCCTAACTATTCTCAATTTACCGGAATACATATACTGAAAAAGTTTCTCATCGGTTTCTTCGATACCTCCGCCTCGATCTTGTATAGCAATTAGAAAATGTTCATCATCCGGATCTGTCGTTATTAAAACTTTACATAACGGTTCATCTTGATTTTCCTGAAAATACTGTTTGACATTGTGCATATTTCCGAACATAACATAATGAGATTCGACAATAGCACGAAAGGAATTCTTGATTAATTCTCGAAGAATATACTCGACTATCGACGGGAAATACGGCAGTGTTCCACGGAAATTATCTTCGATTTGAATTTGAGGTACGACACTGTACGTTTCAAAGCAAACCGTCGAAACATCATCGACACATTGTTGAACGGCATTTGCCGGAGAGAATTTCATTTGTATCGCGCCTTGCCATTCGTTATTTGGCTTGTTTCTCTTCAATTGTTTATGCAATTCAGTATAGTGTTCAGTTAGCAAACGCATGCTCAAACGGATGCGTAGGACATTATCGAGAAAATTTCGCATGATTTCATAGGTTTTGAAATATTTTCTTGCGTCACAGCAACCGGTCGATAAACGTCCGATCGTATCTTGACTTTGTTGCGTACATAGATTAATTAAATTGAAGAATTTCTCTTCGTCAACATCGTTTTCAATCTTGGGAAATTGAGCTAAATTCTCGAAGAATTTCAAATATCGTTCATGAACACTTAACAATGTTGGATTAGCTGCAGGTAGAAACGGTAACGATTGAAAATAATTGATACAATGTGCAACACGAACTAACAGTTGTTCGTGAAGATCCGATGCTGTTCGAATAAGATCTACGGGCGTTGAACAAGCATCGATCATTTGATTTGGATAACAATGCGATATCGGACGTTGTGAATAATCGAGAAGTTTGTCATGAGAAGAAAACTTCGAGAATTGTTTCACAACTTCGGAGAAAACCGGTGTTGCCGATGATCTGACCGCCGTCGATAGATACCGACAAAGGGACATATCGAAAAAGAAAGCAAACTAATTTTTTTCTCGATTTAATCAAATTTGTTTTTTATCATTCCAAAAGAAAAAAAAACACATATATTATTTGACATAAATGATTGCATGAAACACAAGAAGAAGAAGAAGAAAAAACACAGTAGTGAATATTGAAAGCACATCAAAAAGAAGATATAAGAAACATTTATACACACACACGCACATAATTAAAACAAAAACGACAAAAGATTGCATTTTCTAAATTCGAACTTTGGTTTTGAAATGTCCCTGAACGACAAACCGATTGAGATCATCTGACAGAAGAGAATAAGGCTTTGGCATAATCGAAACGAGATGACTTAGAATGAACGTTAGAGTTTGTCGAGAAGATTTTTAATATCTTGAAGAATTTTTGTCAATTGTGAAAAGATCGATGTTTCATCGCGATTCTCTTCGTTGTCGAACAAAGGTTTCGATAGATCTTTGATATTTTGAATATGTTCACGTAATTTAAATGCACTTTGTGGTGAAATTAATTTCGATAATTCAAGACAACGATCGCCGAATAGATTCAAATCCGTGACTAAACTAATTGTCGATGGTGTCGTCGAGAAATGTTTACCATTCGTTAGATCATGTTCTTCGATTGTCATCGTCGAATTCGACATGATAAATTTACTTTGCCGATTTTTTTGTACTTGTCGAATGTATTTAATTAGCAATTGAACAGTTTCAAGTATCGAACGTACTGTATCAGTCAAAGGTTCGTTTTCGGATGATGATGTTGTCGTCGTTGTAGATTTCGTCGTATCTTGGCAACGACTCGATGCATATTCCGAAAACATACGAATCGCCATGCCGACTGACGACGGTACGGACTCACTCGTTGATTCTGAGTCAATGGCTAGTTTTGAGCTCGATTGATTGGCTGTTTGTCGAAGATGTATGCGACAGAATTCAGGCGTTGTCGACGACGAATTCGACGAGGAATGTTGGTGTTCAGGAGTTTTCGATTCAGTTAGATTTGTACTTGATGATGAAGTTAGACTATCGATTGATGCGTTGGATTTTGTTTTCGGAGATTTCTTTTGTGATTTGTGTTTAACCGAACCGTCTCGATTAGGTTTGAGAGGTGGTGTCGGCCGTGGGACACTATCGCAAAGGACGTTGTGCAATGGCTCGACGCCACCGTTTTGCGAATGGCCAACGAAGGTCGTTGTTGACATTGAATTCGGTATCGGCGAGAGCGTTTGTTTTTTACTAAATGTCGAAAGACGTGCTTCGGGATTGGTGTTTCGTGGTCGATCGCGTAGTTGTTGTTGTTGTTGTTGAACGATGACTGGATGTGTTTGTTCGTGCGTATTGTTTTCGATGATCGTTGATTGATCGTGTGGAATTTTAGGACGTGGCGATGGGAGTAATCGTGCGAGGAGAGATTGGTGAGCTGCAGCTGGTGGTGGAGGTGGTGGAGTCGGAGAACCGACGCTCGAAAACGAACAAGTTCGAGCTGGAGGACGAGGAGGAGGCAGTGATGGACCGGTTCGAGGACGATTCATGCTACCAGAGAAATCTTTATTCGAACCTGAAAGTAAATAAAAATCGTTTTGTTTTTCCATTGAAAAATATGTCAATCAATGTACCATTCTCTTGTGTATTGAATCCTACAGTTGTCATACTCTCTAATTCGGTATGAATTTCTTTAAATGTTGGCCGTTCATCAGGATTCCATCTCCAACCTAAATAAATTCAATCAAAATTGCTCGCAAAATGTTTATTTTCATACATTTTTGCATTAGATTATAAACATCATTCGGACAGCCAGTTGGTTTTTCCATTCGATTGCCGCTCTAAATAAATAAATTCTTCGTAATTTGAATTTCTTTTTCGATGATGACACGTACTCGAAGATGATCAAATACTTGACATAGTTCAATTTTCGGATACGGACTTGCACCATACGTCGCAATTTCCCATAATAATATCGAAAAACTATAATTAACAACATCATTTCCTGTGAACAAGTGCACTTTCTTCAATTTACCTCCAGACATCGGATTTCGTTGAAAATTGATTTCTTTCTAAACCTTCCGGTGCTACGAAAATAAAAAATAAATCAATTAGGATGATACTAACAAGCAAGTTCATTATTCACCTGTCCATTTAATGGGAAATTTGGCACCATGTTTAGCTGTATAATGATCTTCACATTTAACAAGACGAGCTAAACCGAAATCTCCGACTTTAACAACATGATTATCACCCACAAGACAATTTCGTGCTGCTAAATCTCGATGTATGAAATTCTTGGCTTCTAAATACGTCATAGCCGATGCAACTTGTCCGGCCATATACATCAACACAGTCGATGTTAGTTCTGTTCGTGCACGTCGTTTTAAATAATCAAGTAAACATCCGTGTGGCATGAATTCTGTTATGATATAATATGGTGGTTCGAGTGTACAAATGCCCAGTAATTGAACGAGATTTGGATGTTTTAAATCTTTCATGACATCGGCTTCTTCGAGAAAATCCTGTAGACTCATAGTTTCTTTCAGAGTTTTCACAGCTACGACTTTATTATAACGTTTCCAAAGTGCTTCATAAACTTCTCCGTATTGTCCGCCGCCAAGTTTCTGTTTCATAGCAATTTCTGATCGAGGTATTTCCCATTTGTCATCGATTTTAAATAGAGCCGGTTGACTTCGATGTTTACTTATTGGATAAAGTAGCAAATGAACGAGACCATCAGTCGTTGTCGAATGATGAAAAATCAGTTGTTCCAATGTTGCAAACCGTAATTCCGTCGAAACATAATATTGTTCGTTTTCATCTGTATTTATTCGATAATGATAAATTCGACCTTCATATCGAAGACTGATCGATAATTGACCAGGAACAGTTTCACTATCTCGAACAAGAAAACTTCCATTAATACCTTGCGTTAATAAATATTCGGCTTCACAACGCGAAACTTTGCCGTGAAACCACGAATGTCGATCTAAGGATGATAATGGTTTGATGAATACTTGTGGCACCCAGCCAATCTGTCCGTGAGCATTTCGAACTTCGATCCAATCCTGATTTCTATCGTGATAACTCACAATAGTTAAATGTTCGCCAACAACCAATGATAATTGTTTATCATCGCTTGCATTGAATGGTAAACAAGCAACATAAATTGTTTCATTTGTTCGATGATGATGTAAAGGACAGTTGTTTGGCGTTGGCTGCTGCTGTTGTTGATGATTATTATTATTGCCGAGAAATGATGTTGATGTTGTTGTATCACATTGTGTTAGTAGTAATTCTCGTGATAACCAACGTTTATCCGATGTTAAACAATCGAAATTGCCGTTGGTGTTCTGTGCCGATTGGATGTGTGCAAGTGTTCCACATGGTGTCGAACGAAATGAACCTAAAATGTATTTCGATTTGTGATTACTAGTCGAACGTTTTTTTCGTGACATGTGTCGAAATAAAAAGATTGCAACGAGCAAAAAATAAATAACAGCATAAAACGGAATGTCAGATATGAAGAAATGTGAGTCGAATGAAAATGAAATACGAAAACATACCCTGACTATGAATGGATATTTCATCAACGTTTGTATGTGTCGACGACGAGATTACTGGCGAGTCCGTATGAGAACCGGTGAGATTGAGAAATGGTTTTGATATCGATCGACGACTCTTTAAATTGGGCGATGCACGTGTACTTGAATCTTTGATATGTTGATTGCCCATTGGATTTAATCGAACGTCGTCGATTGATTCATCACGAATGAATTTTGAAGATGTGAATAACAAAAAAAAACGTACACGCGAATGTGTATGTGTGTGTGCGTATATGAGCCTTTCTAACCAAGATAAATAAACAGAAAAAAAAGAGCAATAGCGATCGAGGAAAGAGAGTGTACAGCTAATTGTCTGTTTTTCTTTTGGCCTCTCTGTCTCCTTCTCTCTCTTTCCTTGGACAATCAGCTTTTCGAGAGTGTCCGAAAGCAAAAGAACATGATTCACATGCTCTTGTCACAAATGTCCAATCGTCGAATCAATCACGATTGAACTTAGATGTCACTCACATACAACAACAGCAACAAATCCTTCACGTTCAATCGATCGTGAGCTATTTTTGTCTTATCAGAATTAGACAACAAAGAAAAGGTGCTCTATAAGCACGATCGATAAGATTGTATATCCTCCTATCTTATCATTTTGAATAGGTGCTTTACACTTTTCGCATTGTTGTTGTTGAAGGTTATTATAGAACGAATAACAAAAATGCTTTTCAAAAGCACAAAACAAGGTCTTAATCGATTACGAATTCGATTTTATTCAACAACAAAATTAACAACGAGCTATTTTCATCATACATCATCATTACCATTTAGTTATAAAACAATCGGGCAAACATTCGATGAAACAGCAGCGAAATATTCGAATCACGAATGCTATGTTTTCAAAAGTTGATCACGTTGTTTTTTCGTGTCTCGAAAAATAGTCTATGATTTCGTTTAGATGAACAAAAACGATATACGTATAAATCATTTCAAGATGAAGTCAATAGTTTAGCCGCATCACTTCTTGAATTAGGCTTCGAAAAAAACGATCGAATTGCTATTTGGCTACCGAATACATCGGAGAATGTTACGATGACATATGCTGCATCGAAACTTGGTCTTATTAAAGTAAAAATCTACGTTTAAAACACGATTATCTCATAGATTTCGATCTAGGTTAACGTAAATCCAGCGTATGTCGGTCGAGAACTTGAGTATTGTATCAACAAGGTCGGATGTAAAGGTCTTATTCTCTCACCACAAGTAAAACACATTGATTCGTTATCAAGATTTCGTAGTATTGCTCCTGAACTTGATCAACCAAATCCAGAATTCTCGTTTAAAAAACTTCCCACATTGAAACACGTCATTCTCACTGGCAAACAAACAACAATTCCAAAAGGATTTCATTCCTACGCAAATCTATTAGAACGTGGTGCCAAAATTTCTCATCAACAGTTAGCTCAACGACAAGCATCAGTTAATCCCGATGCTCCCGTCGAGATTTTATTTACATCAGGGACAACTGGTCAGCCGAAAGCAGTTACATTAACTAATTACAATATTGTTAACATGGCACATGCTATACGCGAACATCTCGGACAGTTTTTTACTCGTCTCTGTGCACCTATTCCAATGTTTCATATTTTCTCAGAGATCGTCGGTGTTTTGAATATTTTGACGGACAAAAATCAGACTGTCTTTCCCGATATTCTGCCGAATCCAGTGGCGACAATGCGAGCCGTCGACGAAGAAAAATGTACGGCATTAATCGGAGCACCGATTATATTTCGTGATATTCTACATCATCCTGACCGATCGAAATTCGATCTCAGTTCATTGGTTTATTGTGCACTAGGCGCTAGTCCGATGCATATCGATTTCTTACGTGAAATCGAACAAAAATTTCCTGTTAAACGTGTTGCACAACTCTATGGAATGACAGAGAACACCGCATTACTAACGAGCAGTATGTGGGCAGGTGACGAAAATGAAACACGACGACTATCATCGTTAGGTCGATGTGTGCAACGATTGGAAATCAAAGTGGCTGATTCACAAGGCAATCCCGTTCCAATTGGTGAACACGGCGAAATCTGTGCTCGAGGTTTTCCGATCATGATCGGTTATTTCAATGATCCGGATAAAACTCAGGAAGCAGTTACGTCAGCTGGTTGGCTTCGAACCGGTGATACAGGTCGAATGGATGAAGATGGTTATCTTTATTATATTGGCCGTCAAAAAGAAATGATCATTCGTGGTGGTGTAAATATCTATCCCATGGAAATCGAAAATGCTATTGCCGAACATCCGAGTGTTGCCGAAGCTCAAGTCTTTTCAATTCCCGATGCACGACATGGCGAAGAAGTCTGCGCATGGATTAAATTGCGACCTAATTCGCCCGTCTGTCAGCCTGAGGATATCGCCGAATTTCTCTCGGATAAAGTGGCATTTTTTAAAATCCCGAAATACATTCGATTCGTCGATCAATTCATCATGACACCCACGGGCAAAGTTCAAAAATTCAAAATGTCCGAAGCTATGGTCGTTCAATTGAACAACAAGACTGTTTAATATGTTAAACATGAAGAAATAAAAGACACAAATCTTCTTTGTTTTTTTTTCTTCTTCTTAAAAATCAAACAAACAAACAAAGAAAGAAACACACACATAAAGATTGTTATGCGCGTCAACAATAACGTATCTATCCTCAGTTCTCACTGATTGTACACACTCGGAGAGAAATCAAGATAGTAGAATCATTTACAGAAAACAAAAAAAACAAAAAAAGAAGAGAGAAGAAAAGGGAAAATATATCGCTATAGAAGATTATCGTTTGGTCGAGCAAAAGGATTAGTTGAAGAAACAATTGGCACACCTATTTTACTAGTCGAAACAGTGTTTCGTAGTAAACGTGGATCACGCGAGGAATTTGTGTCGTTGATCATCGTTGATGTTTGCATTTGTTGTTGCGTTCGTAATGGTAGAGAATAGTTATTATTCGATGTTTTGAAACGTTCTAATCGTTCTTGTTCAGACCAATGGCTCATTTTTTCTTGATATTTATTGAGGCGTGGATCGGCTGGATTGTTTGGCATTGGATATGGTTTGAATGAACAAACAACTGGACGTAGAATATAGACGAATGATAGATTCGATGCACTGCGAATTTCGAGTGAATCTTGAAAGTTTTCATTGGATTGTGTTTGTCGTGGTTGTTTCAATTGTTCGAGCATGGAGATGAAATCGAATGATGGCGCAGCTGATGTGGGATTCGAGGAGGGATCGACCGATGTGGGCCTTATCGAACGAAACACATCTTGAATCGTTTTATTTTTCAATTGTTCATCATTGGTTGGCGATGGTACTGATGTTGATGTTGAATTATTGATGTTCGATGTTGTTGTTTGCAGGAGACCTGGTGTTGATGTTGGTGTTGGACGATTGAACACGTCCGATGGTCGTTCATCGATATCACGCATTGTTGTCGATGATTGACGATCACGTTCGTCGATATCACGACCTAATTGAGAGCCAGGTGATTGAGGTGCAACATGAGTTGGCGTCGAAAATTTATTGGCTACCGCCGCTAATGCAGCAGCTTGGGCGGCTGCATGTGCTAAAAAATAAACAAAAATGAAAATGAACCAAAAACCAAAGTGATTTCATTGATAATTTTACCTAAAAGTTTAACATCAAGTAATGAACCAGGTGGTGGCAATGGTAAACCATTGTTCGTAGGAAATATGTTGGGTAGACGTCCTGTTCCGAGTGTAGACATAGGGAAGAGGTTAGGTGGAGGAGGTGGCAGCATGTTTGGTGTTGGCAAACGATTAAATGGTGATGGTAGATTAAGTGTTTGATTGTTCAACAAGGTTGGCGGTAGTGGTAATGGACAATTAGCGTTGGTTGTCGCCGTCGATGAGGATGTTGAAACTGTATCTGTTGTCGATGCTGAATTTTGTGTTGTTGTTGATGATGGACTCGTACTGTTCCTTGAAGAGACAGTTTTCGTACTTGTTGATTCGTCATTATCAATCTTTTCTGTTGATAATGTGTCATTGAACAGATTCGATCTTTGCATAGGTGGACTTGACTGTGAAATATTGCCTTGAGTTGTTGTTGTTGTTGTTGTTGGTGATTGATCGGGATTAGTTGATGATTGTAGTTGATTATTTTTGAGAAGTAATATATCCATTAGATTGGGTATTGTCGGAAAATTCGATAGATCGGGCATCGGTGGTAAATTCGAAGCTGCACCGATGACATCGAAATTGACTCCTGATGAATTCGGATTGTTGTTATGAGAATTTTGATTCAGACGATTCTGTCGATTCATATCATCGGAATCATTGAGAAACTAAATACGAACAACAAATTGTTTTTGTTGAATCAAAATTGCAAAACATACGCGTTCAAATGCCATGGCCATTTCCTTATTCGTGATTGGATCATGTGAAAATCTGCATCGATCCCCTTGCATACAATCTTTTGTACCGGTATGAAAAAATTTACAGGGAAATTCGCCGTGCAAAAATGGACATGCATCATTTTTTTGACAGTAGCCCTTATTTTGAACGTAATATTTGCAAACTTCCATCTTCTTCGGCGGTTTATAATCATGACTGAATAGACAATCATTGCCCTTCACACAGCGGTTTTCCATGAAAAATTTGCACAATGGTGGACCTGATGAATCTAACGAGAGAGAGAGAGAAAATGTGAGAATCGAATGTGTTTTCATTCGATGAAATTCTTACTGTTCGTAGTTCGATCTTGCCAAGTCGATCGGTCTCGATCGTTGGGCCGTCGATTATTCTGTTGATTCGGATTATTTCCATCGTAATATCTTCTCGAACGATTTTCAATTTGTTGTTGTTGATTATTTCTCATTGAACGTTGCCGATTCAGTGTTCGATCTTGTTGTTTATCATCTGAATTGAGATTTTCATCGTCGAAATACTCGTTTTTTGGCGATGATGAAGTGTCATTATTTCCTGACTGATCATTTTTCTGTTCATTGACAAGATTTATCGACGATTGTTGATCACCTCCCGATCCCATCAATTCAGAATGTTCATTCGAATTCATATCAGACTGTTGCGTTCGTTGGCCACGATTTTGTCCTCTCGGTGGCCAATGTTGTTCCATCATGTCGTCATCTTCAACATCCTCGGATAAATCCGGCATTGGTCCACCACGAAATCTTCCTCTCTAACCGAACATATTTCAATGTTTATCAATCATTGAAACTCACAAAATTTATTCTCATACTTTATTTTGTTTTCGATTGCGTTCGTCACGTTCATCTCCGCTGTGTCGTCGTTTTCGACGAAGATCATGTTTATTTCGTTTGTCTTGTACATTATTATTCAAACGTGAATGAACGGGATGATGATTGAAACCGCGTCGACCGCGAAACTTCTGCGAATCTGGATTTAAATGACTATTAACATCTTGGGGATTGGTTTGCTGAAGACTCGTATGATTTGTACTATTTTCTTTTGCATCTATTCAAAACGAGACAACTTAACCAATCATTCGAATGAAATACATACCATCTTTCTGTTGAAGATTGTCGTCGAATTCTTCTTCGACTTCGCCCTCTTCGAGTTCACCATCTAATTCATCAAATCTCTCGAGTTGTTTTTTTTTCGATCATTCAGAATAAATGCCTACCTTCTTTTTCTTCGTTATCACTGTCCGTAGAATCACTAACATGTTTGTCCAATGTCTGATTCGTCCTGAACATACACGAGAGAGAGAGAAACAAACAATATTAGATTTCAGTTTTACAAATTCAAAAGGAAAATCTCAACAAATCAAAATGACATAAACACACACATATACATATTTTATCTCGTCATTTTCCTATCTCAATGAAAACCTACCAGGGCATCCTAAGAGTCAACATATTCTTTCGACTTTCTGTTTTTTTTTCTTTGTCGTATTTGAGTCGGTTTTAGACAATTTACGATGTGAATATTTGTTGAAATTTAAATAGATTTTTTAGATTCGTCTTCATCGATCAAATGTTCAACAATACACATACACATAACAGCTTAGATTTTATGTCTCGAAAACACACACATGTGTCAGAAAGAAAAGAATTCGAAGAAAATAATGAATGGCGCAAAAGAAAACTAAATGAGTAACAATGTTTTGTTTCTTCTTCATTTTGTTTTGTCATTCAAATTGATACATGACTTGAAATTGTCAAGAAAAAAAGAAAACTAAATAGATTTTGTGTGTGTGTATGCGTCTGCATAAGACTTGTCTCCTGTTAAAGACGACTAAAGAGAAAAAGAAAATCTATCAAATTGAAATCTGTATATGTGTATGTGTGTTTTGTTTTCTTTTTTGAGAAACATTTTTTTCCTTTGATTGTTTTCAATTTGTTGAACATATGATAAATATAAAGTTGAAATTTTTACATTTTGTATAATCAAATAACAACACTTAGCATTGTTTTTTGGATCATCCAATGTATTTTGTCAGCTTAATAGTGTATGTTCTTCCCGTCGTTGTGTATAACGGGGCAAAAGATTCTTTTTTTTTCTTTCTTTCTTTCTTTCTTTCTTTTCTGTTTGACCAGCGAAAGAAGAGAAACTTATTTTAACGAGGGGTAAACTATTCGGAAGGGTAATGAGAAAAGGAAAGCAAAAAAAACTGCGCATGAAAATAACCATTGTTGTTGATTCATTGGGACATAGACAAGCTAAACGAATAGAAAAAGAAAGAGAAAAAAAAACAGACGATGAAGAGAAAGATGTAACCTTCTGATGAAACAACAATTTCGAAATAATAAGAGAAAAACCGGGAAAGTTCAAGGACATCAATATAAAACATAAGAAAAGATGATCAATGATATGATGTGAATGTGTGTATGTGTGTGTGTTTTTTTTTCAATGATTTTTTTCCATATACTCACAAGAATAAATAATCGTATTTCCTTTGTCTTTGACGATCCTTTACTTTTAAGCTTAACTCTTTCTATTGATGAAATTAAAATATGTATAATAGAGAGAATAATTTGAAAACAACTCGTTTACTAAAATAACCCATTATATCTCCTAGACACGCATTAAATATGAACTCTATTTCTTTTGTCTTAAACAAATCTTCTCATTTCGCGCATTGTATATGTATATGTATATGTGTGTGCTTAGCCATCAAAATGGTTTTTCAATAGAGACACACAATTTGTCGTTTTTTAAAAACCTTTCAGAAGATGTCATCATTTTGTCCATGCCAAAATACTGCTGATGCTGGGATCGTTGCTGTTTTACTCTTTGTATGAGTGTAGGAGACGAAATATATATATATATTAATATATATTATATGTATAGGGTGTCGAGCGATACTCTACTCTTTGCTGCTGCGCACTGCGCCTTCACATCTGCAGCTGCTGTATGAATACGTGTGTTGTCGTCAAATAGTTATTTGCGTTTGTGTTGAAGAAAGAACGAGTGTGCGAGCGTTTTTACATACGTCGACGGTGCGGACGGGGCAAAACGAGAAAAATCTCTCTCTCTCTCGCTCTCTCGCTCTCTTTTCTCTGCTTTGCATCGAATTGACTGACGACGATTTTTTTTTTCTCTTTCTTTCTAACACATCTTATTAGACAAAGAACATTAGTAACCTCCAATCTAATGTAAAGATGATACCTATTACGTGTCTTGTTATTGAAAACAAGCAAAAAAGTTCATTTATTGGACATGATCAACAAAACAAAACAAAACAAAAAACTATTCGAAATTCGATTCACCGAGAGTAACAAGTCGAATTGTGTGATGAGTAGCAACAAGAAAATTCTCCTCTTCTAATGTTCGTACTGCATCGTCGAACATATCTCGAGTGATGTGTTCGTCGTTTCGATCCCGGATTTCAGTGAAAACGGGATCTTTTTTGATTGGATTCGTGCCGTAGAGAGATTTGCGATCTTTGAGAAAACGTTTTAAGATCGGAACGAGATCGGCACGGAGACGGCGTTCGACAGCGCTGATGCCTGTTGTGAGAATTGATACATCGACACGGCCAGTTTTCGGATCGACTGCCTAGAAAAGAAAAGAAATTAATAAAAAGAAAAGATTTCTTACGACGAGAAGAACTTACGGATTGTTTCAATGCTTCTCGATAGAGTCTGAACAAAGAGAAAACTAAAGACAGACGTCAATTGAGAGTTGAGTGTTTACCGTTTGGCTTCGACAACGTCAAATTCTTCGACTTTATCCGAAAGTCGAACTTTTGCATGAGCTTCAGCTAATCGAATCAATGATTCTAATTGCCGAGGATAGGCTGAGATTTGTCCTTTTCCACTGCCGACTTTTCGCATTTCCACATACGAACTCACAAGAAGTTTGCCAGCTAATTCCGTGAGTTGTGGACTTACGAATGTTCGTGCATAGGAAATATAATCTCGAAGTAAATCTGCATCCTAAACACACGAACTTCATAATTATTGATTCGAAATACAATTCTCTCTACCATGGCTTCATGAGTATTTTCTCCTTCTTTGCCGTATTGATACCACGATGCTAAATGTTGTGCTAATCGTCGATCGTAAGCTTCATCTTGCGGATCCAAAAGCAAGAAAATCAAATCAAAACGCGACAATAAAGTCGGCGATAGTTGAATATTTTCAGTGATCGTTTTCGATTTATTCCATTGGGATTCAATCGGATTAGCTGCAGCTAAAATCGACGTTCGAGCATTCAACGTACAGATAATTCCAGCTTTAGCAATCGATAATGTCTGTTGTTCCATAACTTCATGAAGAATCGAACGAGCACTTTCGTTCATCTTGTCAAATTCATCGATACAACAAATTCCATTATCTGCAAGAACCAATGCTCCACTAAAAAACACAAAAAAAATGTTTGTTGTTGTCGTCGAGGATTGAAGATTTACGTTTGAAGAACGAGTTGATTCGTTTCGGGATCTTTGGTAACGTAAGCTGTTAGACCAACTGCACTCGTGCCTTTGCCATTGGTGTATTGAGCACGTGGTACAAGATGAAAAATGTATTGTTGTAATTGTGATTTCGCTGTGCCTGGATCGCCACAGAGAAGAATATTGATTTGTGAACGGAAAGTTTTTCTTCCACAAGCGGCGAAATTCTTTTTTGTACCGCCGAATAATTGTAATAGAATGCCTTTTTTTATATCTTCATGTCCGAATATACTTGGAGCTATTGAATGAACGATTTCTCTTGACAAGGATTTTGTTTTCACAAAAATATGTTTCTTACCAATTGCGTTCGATAACAATTGATAAATGTCCGATCGTTCGGAGAGATTTCGAATTTGTGCTAAACGTTCTTTGGAAAATCTCGATGAACTAAGAAAATCTTTTTTCAATTTAAGAAAAACAAAACACGGATATTTCACCATGATTCTTCGTCATCATTTATCGATTGTTCTTCGAGTCCACCTTCGGCAGTGAAGGTTTTCTGTCGACGAAAATGAATCACATCGATATACGTTCGGTAAACCGATCGAACATTTCGAGTTTTCGGATTTATTCGAACTGGTACCGCTCGATAGATGCCCGTTACTTGAACACGATCACCTGGTTGAACAGCATCAACTAAATCATTATGAGCAACAACTGTCACTGTTACTGGCGTTTGTCCAGCCGGCATTTCGTCTACACACAAACAAAATATCGTAGGATTTGTTGAGAATTGAACAGACCTGGTGTTTCTTGAAGTTTGACAAATTGTTTATCAGCAAATAACGATCGATTATGAATTAATTCGAATGAATGATTCGTATTACACGAAGTGCATACAGTCGGTTCAACTATTCGACCTCGATCGATTTCAACTTGAACATGAAAATGACAGATATTACATTGGAAATAAGCAGCACGCATTTCCGGCATGATCAATGACGAACGAATGACCATGCCTGTTAAACTAATTAATTTATCAATATCTAATCAAAATATTTCACATTGTTAAATTTTTTGTTTTCAATCGAATGAAATTATTCACCTTCGGGGTCTAAACATCGCATATTTCTGAGCATATCGACATTGTACGGTCGTACTTGAATCTGATGTGGAAGTGTATCGTCTTCGTAGATACTGAAAAACAGCTCATTGACAGCTATGTCGAATATGGGAATGACTTCTTGTGGATAGGCAAGTAGTTGATTGAGCAGAGTTCGATCGATTTGTTTCATATGTGAACAATCGACATTGAGAAATGGACGTTCGAGAAGATGGATTTCTTCGAGTTTTTGCATGTAGAATGGTTTGTCAGGATCGACACCTTCGAGATTTGCTTGTTCGATGTTTAAATGAAATTTTTTGAGAAAGGCAATAAAACGACGTTTACAATCGTTAACATGAACATCAGTACCCCAGATAACAACTTGATTATCAGCCGTATTAATATCGACTTCACGTTCCTCAAAAACAAAAGAAAATTAAAATTTTCAACTGAAATCAATCGTACTGATTCTTCTTGTTCGTTGACTAATCGTAATTTTCTCACACTACCGAGATCAGATCGAGCTCGAGATGGTGTTGACATTGGCGTTCGACTACCTGGATAGATGCTATGAGCAGGTGAAGTCGTGAATGTCATCGGCGAAAAAGCCATTCCTAGAAAAGAAACGAATCGAATTGATGATTTCTTTTTTTTTTGTTATTTGATGGAGTGAACGAACCTCGATTTTTATTCGGCGTTCGACCAGGTGTAAACTGAAGTTGAAGAAGTGAACTCGGTGCTGGACTTGCGACCGATACATCTTCTTGTCCTGTTGCTAACGGATTTCGTCTTTTGGCCGCTAAAGAATTTCTTTTTCAGTGAATTAGAAATCAAAAATTAAATTTTTCTACGTGTTCGTTGTGTCGAACCAGGTGTTCGACGTTGTTTCGATGGTGTACTAGTTGATTTCGATGGCGTTGTCATTTCGATTCGTTTGAAAATAAAACTGGGGAAATTCGAATTTATCCGTTCTATTTCTTTTCTCTCTCTCATTTCGAATTTGAACATAAAAACGGTTTGATTTATCATCTCGTTTACATCATCGAATGTTTTATTTCACGATAAAGAAAAAGAAAATTGTACAAAAAGAAAATGGAACACCGTATTTTGCTTTGATTTCAATTTTTTGTCGTTTTAAACGCTGATTTATTCGAATATTCATCTTCAAATTTGATCAATTCCAATGCCAATCGATCTCTTAAACTAATTAATTTCGTATCTAAATCCGATTGTTGATTTTTGAATCGTTGCCGTTGAACTTTAACAGCATCGTTAATCGCACGAAAATCATAGAGTACAGCTTGATCTTTCAAATCCGAAACTAATTTCAACAAAGATTCAAATGCTCGAACCTAAACAATTAATCCTTAACTAAATAAACTCGTTTCAATGAATTCATTTTTACCATATTATATGCTCGTACACGCATTTCGAAATCATCGGTTGTATTTGTGAGGATTCTTGGCAATTGATCTTTCGGATTGACTGTTTGACCATCTTCAACTTTCATCAGACCGATGACTTGGATGAAATTTTCTAAGATTGTTTGTAGATTATCTTTAGCTTGTTTATGAAAAGCTGCACCTTTGATATTAGTCGTTCGATTTCGATCCATCTTCAAATGAGAAGAAGAAGAAAAAAAAATGAATTTTATTTTTTTTTCAAAACAAGAGGAGAACAAAAAGAAAGCATGAGAATATAGATGATTTTATTTTGTTTCAAGATTAAAAATAAAGATTAAAACAATGAAGCATCGTCTTCGTTTGTCTTTTGTCCATTTTCATGTTGTTTCTTCGGAGATGAATGACGACCATTGCCATTAGATGTACCATTGTTTAAAACTAAAACACGTAGATAAAATAGAGAAAATTTGTTTTTTTTTTCTTGGTAAAAACAGAGGGGAAATGGGTATGAGACATATATATAGACTTCGTTGACAACAGAAAAACAAACCTGGAATGATGAAGGAGAAAATTCTTTGCGGACTTTTAAGATGATTTATTAGTATTTAAGCGAAATCGAACGTCACGATAACTTACCGACACGATCGATGTTTACTGAAGGTGATGATTTGGTTTGTTTGTATGGTGAGAGTCGATCTTTACTTTTAGACTAAATAGAAAAAAAACATAATTAATATTCGAAGATTTTCTTTTTTTTTCTATTTTACTTCTTGTCGTTTTTTATATGCATTGCCAAGTAAACGAAGTTCTTCGCATAAAGCTTCGTATCGATAAGCAATACGAATAGCTGGCACATTTGTACGACGAATGTCATTACCAGCAACACCGGATTCTTGATATGATAGACCGAGCCAATACATTTTCACCTGAAGAGCTTTCAAAATGAGAAAAATCATTTCGTACAAACAAAACAACGTTTACTTCATGAGAAAATCCACTCATTAGAACCGAATTTCTTGCTAATTCACACATATCAACTGATGATAATTTCCAAACTTGAGCAGCAATCGAATATTCTTCCATCAAAGGTTCCTTAGTAAAATGAAATTGCATAGGATCATCAGTTGATAATGATACGCAAAGACCACGTTCAAAATATTCCAACATCGGATTTCGATTGTAGTTGATAAATAATGAATTATTACTTAACGGTGACATAGCAATACCAATCTGACATAAATAGAACAAATATTGCAAAACAGGAGACTAAATTCGAGAGAGAAAATTTTGTTGTTTTTCTATGAGAAATGTTTTTTCTACTTTGCGTAGAAGTAAACCATGAGAAATATTTTCTGCAACCATATAAGCTGTAACCAGATGTGTGACAGCACCAGCTTCACCACAATGCGGACGAAATTGAAAGGTATTCAAGCCTCGAGCACGTCGAAGTTGATTTAATGAAAGAATATTTGCGTACATGTAAAACTAAAGTCAACAAAAATCAATTCATTCGCTGTTCTTCGTTCGGATAAGTCTTACTAAATAGTAAACATAAGGCGGATTGTCTTTCAGATTCCATTCTTCCGGGTATGGCATATCTGCAGTGAGAATCGGCCGTTCTGGTTTAGTTTCATCGTCAACCGAATCGAAACCAGTTAAATGATGCATAAAACGAAAAAGATCTGGATGAGATTGAGGATGAATTGTAGCTTCGAATAACGGTTGAAAGAGATTCGTAAGAAATTCTTGAAAATTTTTTGTTATCCCATTTGCATGATAAACATCACTAAACAAAAAACGTTCATATCAACTCAAACTGATCGAATTTTTGGTGTTACTAAAGACGAGGAATTTGAACCATCCAACTAACATTTGCTGAATACATCGTATTTGTAACTGCCCATTTAGCTAGTTTATCCCATTCATCGATGCTTTTGCCATAGATCGATAGACGAAGTTCAGCATGTTGATATTTGCTATCTTCTAAATCGGACATGACTTCCTTTAATAAATCGGCAAAGAATACACCATCGATATAGTTGTCTGTTTTGATAAAGATTTCTCTGAAAATCAAATTGATTAAGAAACTCAATACGTTCGGCTTTATTTTTTTTTTATCAAACCTTAATGCACTTTGACCGAGAGGATTATATTTTGCATTGAAACGATCAAAACGTTGAAAAGTATTTCGATCCTAGAAAAACAAAAAGATCATATTGAACAATCGAAATCTTCATTTCCTAATCATCTTACAGCATGAACACCGAGCATGTCAACACTTAAATCATAAGCTGTAATTTTTAATTCATCGAACACTTCTTTCAATGTCATTATTCGTCCGTCTTTTGTTTTGTAAACATGCATATCACCTGATGTTTTCATTTTCTTTTTCATAAAACGCAGCAGATGTTTTTGATTCATTGATGATGCTGCATGAATATGCGTATCAACTTTTCTGACATTATAAAAATCTCGATGTGGCGTTGCTTTAATAGCCGCCCATTCTTTAACTTCATTCAGTAGACAATGAAGTTCATATTTCGCTTTTAAATATTGCAAACGACGATAACAGAAGGATTTCAATGGTCCATCCGTGATCATCGCTGATAGAAGTGAATAATCATCGATAAATTGATTTCGATCGACAATCGGATAATCGACAGGTACCCATTGCCGATTGTCATCGGGAATGTAGAGCCGATAGATACCTTTTTCTGCTTTGACAGTTACATCGACAGCTTCAAGCAACGGAATATTGAATGCGTCTTCACGTTTAATTATCGGCGGATGAAAGGGATGTTGATCTTCTATAGAAAAGAAAACGAGAAAAAAACTCAAACAATTATTTGTAAACGAAAGCAAAAGTGAATTATTTAATTGATTAATAATAAAATTCAATCAAGCGTTTAGAAAGAAAAACACACACACACACACATGGGTGAGGCAAACATTCGTGAAAATAATCACTCGTCATACTCAATCATCGATGAAAGATTGTTTAATCGATTTGTTTTTCTTTTGTTTCCCAACAAACGCAAGAAAACAGCAAAGAGACAAAGCAAAAGGTAACTAAATAAATACCTTCAGTCGTTTCATTCGTCTTTTCTACGGATAGAGATATAGGTGGTTCTAATGACGTGCGTGAATTAATCGTAACAACTGTTGCTTGCGATGGTATTTGACCGGGAATAGTTGCAGAATGAGTTCGTAATTTAGTGTCTAAATATAAAGGAAATCGTTCACAGCAAACCATTCGAATGCAAAGCAGAAAAGAACAAAAATGCAAAGCAAAACATAAGAAAGCAAGAAAGCTCGGTAGTTTAGGTATGGTTTCACACTCGTTATTAGTGATGATGAGGAGGATGATGATGAAAGAGGCCCTTGAGACGATTCCCGACCGGTATTGGGACGAATTGTTGATGATGCACGACGTGATTGATCTTCTTGTTCTAATGTTTTCGTGAGAAATTTCGCAACTGTTGTTGGAAATGATTGTAGACTGAAAATCATGTATCTATTTCGAAAACAAATAAACAAACAATGAGAAATTCATTTAATTTGAAAATACTTTTCACGGATAACCATCGCACGAAGTAACGGTCCGACAGCATCTTCTAGATCTTCGATGTGCGACATATCATCGAAATCACCGGCGATTTTAATTCGTTGAAATGCTTCACGTAAACTCGATTTATCATAAATCGATGTTCGTGGTCCAACATGATAATGTCCACATTCGCGTCCTTCAATTGTTTCAATAGTTGGATAGGATTTTTCGGGACTTAGACCTTGAAATGGATCTGGTTCGGCTGTCGATGGAATAGTTGTCGTTTGTTGATCCGTATTTCGATCTTGTGCTGCTCTGTAGAACAAAAACAACAGATTTTTTTTATATTGTTAAATAAAAATTCGTACCGATGTTGAACAGCACGTTCGAGTTCATCTTGCAAAGAACTTGCTCGTTCCAATGGTATTTCAGTTTCGAATGAATCTATAGCTAACGGATCTGTAAAACGAATATTTCGACGTTTATTTAGTTCAGCAGGAACTTCGTTCAACGATGGAATCACTTCAGGATGAAGAACATGATTGGGATACTTCGGTGGTTTTGCAACTACAGAAATTGCCGAACGTTTTTTTTGTTTTGTTTTCAATGATTTTTCTTATTACTTTTTCCGGAACGTTGATCATTGGTTTGTTGAGACGGTTCATTGGATAATTGTGTTTGAAGGACATTTCGAGCGTCAACAATTGTTTGTTGACTCCATTTGCCATGATTTGCCGCTGATGATCGAGTTCCAGCGGTGATTTCATCGGTATTTTCACTGGTTTGATTCGTCATTATGAAAATGAATGTAGTTTTATTGAGAATTTCATAAAATAATTCGAGTGAGTTCAATGTTTTTTCTTTGTTTGCGCAAAAGAGAAACAACTAATCTGCAAAAAACAAACCAATGCGCGTTAGAAATATATGTGTTGTTCTATGCAAGTGCGTGATGTAAACGAGCGAAGAGAGAGAGGAAAGAAAAAAGATGTACATCGCTATGGAAAAAAATAACAGAAAAATAGTCTTTAAGCGGAGCATCTCTGGATAATTTGGACTCGACATGACGCACACATGGTTTAACAGATGGAAGTGATATATATTCTAACGGAGAAGAGCAAAAAAAAGAAGAAAATCTCAGAAATTTCTTCATGCTACATTGACAGTTCATTTTTTTTTCTTTTTTTACGTCGGTTTTTTATCTCCCTATTTATATAGCTTAACTCAAAGAAACAGATTAGTTTTTACTGACAGGAATTAGAATGATATGTAAGTTTTTTTCTTCTTCTCTTCTGTTCTTCGTTTTTCTCATACTTTCTATTCGATACTGAATATTGATGATCATATTTCAACTTATCAACGAACTATCACTAAAGATAAATGAGAGAAGAAAAAGAAATGTCCTTGGAATCGTGGAACATTCTGATGATGAAAAGAAGGACGATTTGTGTTTCTACGACCCTTTTTTTTCAAATCAAGGCATAAAAAAAACGACAAAATGTAAAATCGGCACAAACGAACAAAAAAGAGATTAAAACTATGGTTAAAATTGGTTTTCAAGGGTTTAAAGGAAGACAACAACTAAACCTAAAACATAAAAAGCACTCCGAATAACCTTCAGCGTCATGCATAGAAGAAGAAGAAGAAGATGAAGAATATGTTTGTTTGTTTCTCAGATAGATTATTACACGAGACAAGAACAACAAAAACAAACGAGACGAAACAATAGATATGATTATGCGCGCTAAAAGAAAAAAAAATAGATGATTAAATAAGAAGATGGGGAAAAAAATAGGAGTATTTTTTTTTGTCTAAGCATGTTGTCGAAATGCGCAGGGTGCTTGTTTAAATTCTTCAAAAGTTTTGAATGGTAAACCAACATCTTTCCAGACTTGTGTCAACGCATTGACTAATTGATCGATCATATCACTTGTATGATATGGTGTTGCTGCAATTCGTAAACGTTCGGTACCTCGTTCAACAGTTGGATAGTTAATCGATTGAAGATAGATTGAATATCCATCGAGTAGACGATTGCATAGAAGTGTTGCTACTGCAGCATCACCGACCTAAAAATTGAAACGAAGACAATGTTTGATTTGATTTCATTCGAAGGTATTTACATGAATTGGGATGATGTGACTCGGTGACATCATGACAGGCAAACCGGCATCGATCAATTTCGTTCGTAATTCACGAACGTTTTCTTGTTGTTTTCGACGTAATGCTCGACCTTCATCGCTTCGCGAAACCTATTCATAGAAAAGATAATCGTTTCCAGATAAAGAAAGCAAAAAACAAACTTCAATAGCAGCTAATGCACTAGCTAAAACTGTTGGTGGCATTGATGTTGTAAAAATAAAACCCGAACCATAACTTCGAATAAAATCCGTCATTTTCGAACTACCAGCTATATAACCACCAATACTTCCAAATGCTTTACCCAACGTTCCAGAGATAATATCCATTTTATGGAGAACATTATCACGTTCACCAATACCCGCTCCATTATGACCATATAAACCGACTGCATGTACTTCGTCAATAAATGTTATCGAACCGTACGCATGCGCAACATCGAGCATAGCTTCCAAATTACAAATTGAGCCTAAACAACAACAACAATTATGATATTTAAGCAAAACAAGAAGATCTCGTACCGTCCATTGAATGTACAGTTTCGAATGCGACAATTTTCGGTGTATGTCGCGGAATTTTCTTCAATAATTCTTCCAAATGTCCGATGTCATTATGACGAAAGATATGTTTGGGCACCTGACTATTTCGAATACCTTGAATCATCGACGCATGATTGCCACTATCGGATAGGATGTGACAATTGGGAAGAGCTTTAGCTAATGTAAACAATGTTGTATCATTGGCAACGTAACACGATGTAAATACGAGAGCTGATTCTTTTTGATGAAGACGTGCCAATTGCTCTTCGAGTTTTTCATGTAATGGACTCGTACCAGAAATGTTTCGTGTACCACCTGAGCCCGAACCATGAGCAGTAACAGCATCACTAAAAACAGGAAGAACAAAAGAGAATGTTCAATTTCCGAGTCAATGTTTTCTCATGATTGAATCCGGTGAATCTCAACTCACATGACTGCTTTCTTGAGTTTGGGATGTTGACCGAGACCGAGATAATCGTTGCTACACCAGACTGTAATCGTGCGAGAATCGATTTCGTCATCGAGATGTTTGCGTTCTTCAGCACGAGGAAAACAGCCGCTTCGACGTTGAACACGTTTGAATACTCGATAGGAATTGTCGCGTTTTTTCGCTTCAATTCTTTCATCGAAGAATTGATCGTATTCAAACATATTGGTAATGTCGACTTGAGGTGGTGTTGGTGGCCGAACAGCTAAATTTTGACTAACTTGAATCATATCTTGATCCAAATCGACACGTCGAAGTGCAATCGGTGTTGATTTTAAATACGGACAAAGAAGATCTTGGCAATCAGCCGAGATAATAACTTGAAAACAGATCCAATCAAGACATTTTTAGTAGAGAATAATTGATTCTTACTTTCGCCGTATGGATTCGGTTTCTTAATGTAATATTTACTTTGAAATATTGGAGTTTTGCCTTTAGTTTTGTTGACACTTTGATGAACAGCTTTGAGCTCGTCGATTGTGTACGGACGTGTTGCTGCTGATGTTTGACCAGATTCGTGAACGGTCGTCGTTGAAATCTTTCGAGCAAATTGACTGAATATTGGACATGATTGAACGCCTGTATTGAGAATATTCGGTGCTGATGCTCGAACTTGTTGTACAGTTAATTGAGAAAGAAATGGACATTTGAGTACAGGCATAGCCATGTTTGAAAATCAATTTAATAGAGCGATTTGCAAACGCAATTTATTATCTAAAAAAAATGTAAAATGTTCGATTTTTTTCTGGACGTTTTTTTTTCTTCTCGAGGATTTAATTGGAATGTTGTTATCATTCTAATCAAACATTTTTTATTGCACCAGATTTTTAATATAATAATATGACGCAGTCATATCTCTTCGATGATAAATCATCCAAGTACTTGAAAAAGAAAAAATTTTGTTAGCAGCAGTACAAACGATTGTGTATTTTGAAAAAATGGCAAAACCTGGTTCTGCTCTTCTGATAATAAATACTTGGGGTTATTATAACTGCGCTCCTCGACTAAAATAGAATGCGATTAATAGAATTTTCGATGGGTAACGAAAGATAATATACGTCAGTATGGTATTCTATTTGTTTTTTCTCTTCTTCTTCTTCTTCTTTTCTTTCTACATTTCTTACTTTGCTATTGTTCTCGATTTATCTCGTTTAAATACTAGAGAAAAACCAAAGTCGACTAGCGGACATATCGAAGAATCAACCAGGCCGAACGAAGAAAAGAAATAAGAAAAACATGAAATACAAAAACAGATATAGGACAAAACAACCTTCTTAACGATCCATTCAGCCAGAAAATCTGTCACAAATCAATTCCGAAAAACAAAGGGAGTCGAAATGACCTCTCAACATTATCTACCCTAGCCCAAATCTGTTTTTTCTTAAATGATAAGTACCCAGAATTGTAATTATGTTCCTATTTATACTTAGACCTAACATAAACAACAAAGGCCAATCTGACAAACTATTAACATTTCTCGATTCTATGTAAATACTAAACAATAGACCGCATTCGAGAAATCTAAATACGCAATTGATAATCTCAATAACAAAATTCCACGAATATTAACGGATAAAACTTCAATTTACACTCTCCTCGCCCTCAACTTATCAAACACTCATAAATATATACGTGCATATACTTTCGTTCGAACGAAACTGCTCTTAAATTCTTAATAAACCCTCTCTCGTAATAGAACGCTCTCCTAAAACCCCCTCTAGAGGGATGCGGCTATTTTAGTTCGAAAAAATCGTGATTTGAGAAAACTAACAGAGGGTCTGGGGCCTTTTATTGGTGAGGGGAGGGGGTGTAGGTAACTAAGTACGATAGGGACAACGCATACGTGTTCGAACTAAAAGCATTACTTGCGACCATCAGCGTCATCATAAATAAAAATTTATTTTACATACAGAATAACTTCTTGACGAATAAGAAAAGAAAGAAAAAATAATGATAATGTGTTGTTTTTTGCCTATAAGCTAGATGGTGCGAGTTGTTGGCTTTAAAAAAACCATCAATAAAAATAAGAACGGAGGACGTTAGAGTCCTATTCTCTATTTATTTTGAGTTGTTATTTGCAGTTTTATTGTTGCTTTCGCATTTTTTGTGTGTGTATATCGTTTCACTTAATATTATTATCAACTAATAAAAAAACATATAATGTCACATCAATCAGGAATAACTGGTAAATGCCAAAGAGAGATTTATTTCGAAAGATTTTCTACCGAATATCGTTCTAGCTAATGATGAATTGAAAGACAAATTTGCTCAAATCAAGGATGGACATGTTCGAGTTCTTGTACTAGTTATTGAAAACGGTTCGAAATGAAATTAGATATAAAGGTTTTTAGAATTTTTTTGTTTTGTTCATTAGAAGTACTTGTTGTGAAAGCAGAAGAAAATGTTGAAGGAACATTTGATGATGGTAGACAAAAAAAAAACATTTTTCGTTCTAAATGAAAGATTTTCTTGCAAAGATTTCGATCGAATCATTCCGCCGCTCGTTCAACCGAAGAGTCCAGCCTTTTATTTTGTCCGTCTCGATACAACCAATGAAAGTAGCGGACATAATTGGCTCTTAATTGTCTACATTCCTGATGAAGCTAAAGTGAATTTCAATGATTAGTTTACAAAAACAAAATATTTGATTTTGATTTCGAAAATTAAGGTTCGAGAACGAATGTTATATGCATCGACAATCGCAACATTGAAACGAGAATTTGGTTTGACATATATTACACAAGAAATCCGAACATCGACTCCCGTAAATTATTGAAAATAACGCATTTTTTATTCGATGAATAATTTAGACTGAAATGACAAGTCAATCGTTTCATCAATTCATGCGTAGTCAGGCAGCACCGCCGCCACAACGACGCGACGAAGAAGAAATGTCAGAAATTCGACGACTCGAAGTGATTGCCGATCGAATTTATCAATAAAATTCATTTGTTCTTCCTCTAGAATAATTCTGATATTGGCGTTCATACAAAACGTCAAACATTACAAGGTCTCATGTTTCCATTCGATGAAAATGTTATTGAAGCATTACATTTATTCAAAAAAGAGGACGTCGATTACGTTCAAATGGTATGTGACTCGAATTCAAATTTTTAATTAAATGCAAATTAAATATTGAAAAAAAAGCAATTTGCATATATTGAAAACGCAAGGCCATTCATATTTAGAATCTTTCGTCTTTTTTCTTTCGTAGGAAATCGATTATGAAAAAGAACTCATACGTCTTTCGCATTCCGAAGCAAATGTAACACCTGAACAAATTCAAAAGATTCTACCGGAAAATGCAGGAAGATATCATGTCTATCGATTTAAACATGAGTTCAATAACGAATCAATTAGTTCAGTTTGTAAGTGAAATTGCTTTTTTCTCTCTCTCTTCATTCGAAAGCTTAGTAAATTTCAGTGTTTCTCTATTCGGTTCCGGGTCATGGCAATAAAATTCAACTTCGTATGGTCTATGCAAGTTGTAAAGAGAGTGTTATCGAAACAATTCAAAAGCAATATGGCATTGCAGTTGATCGAAAGGTTTGCTCGATTGAAGATTTTTTTTGTTGTTGAATATTTTATTTAGCTCGAACTTTCGGACGCAAACGATCTAACTAATGATCATTTATTTAAAGAAGTTCATCCTGAAGCAACGGCCAATGCAGGCAAATCGACATTCTCGAAACCAAAAGCTCCGACGCGTGGTCCCCGTCGTTTAGTTAAAACAGCTGAAGAGAATTGAACTAGAGCTAATATTTATTTTTATATTCATTTTTGATTACCATTAATTTTTTATAATGATTTAATACATCGCGATTTGTAAAATATTTTTTCGAAATAATAATAATAATTTTTCTCTAATGATTATATAATAAATATGAATCATAGTACCACTTTTTTTTTTGAAATAATAATATGAATGAATCATTCTATGATAAAACAACCTTGACAAAGTAAATTCATTTGTTATGACTAATCTTTTTTCTATTATCGTAAGTTGATTACCTGTTCAGTGGAAATTGACTCATTAATGGGAGAAAAAAAAAGCAAAAAATCTCGATATGTTAACTGCCAATTAATCATTTGAAACAAGATGCAAATTATCTTTTGAAAGAAAATGACCCGACAGCTGTTAGAAAATTTCTTCGAGCAAAAACACGAAATACATACATACATGCATATGAAAATATTCGTAATTACGATGACGATAATGATCATATAGATAATATGTATATCTTTTTTATTAATTTGTTTTCTATTTTCGATAGGATGTCCTTTTATGCGCATAGAAGTCGAGGTGTTTAACTGCCGAGAAGCTTTTTTTTTCTTCGACGTATTACATGTGCATAAATATTTGATACGAGGTGCAAAATGAGAGATAGTTATAACTAGACGGCGCATCTCGCTTTTTTTTGATACATATAAAATGAAATGCAAAACGATCGATTGGCTTGCCTTCGCTCGTTTTTTTTTTAAATGGTTGACGATGCTTTCTTTTACTTTGATCCATGTGACAGCGATCTTCTCATTTAGCTTTTTATGCTCGTTCTTTTTGACTAATATGTACGTCCAGAATATAATATGAATATATATAAGTTACTATTTTTTTTCTCGTTTTTTTTTTCTTCCTTTTTTTTCTGTGCTGTATGTGTGTCGACAGAGAAGAGTGCATGTTGATGAGAACAAGAACAAGAAGAAGAAGAGGAGAAAATAGTGTGCTTGATAGAGAAGAAAGTTCACCAAAATAATCTATGATCAGTCATTTTTTTTGTTCTGTTTTTGTATTTCTAGCCTCAGTCGGAATACGTATATAGATAGATAAATAAATATACACATATACACACACACACATATATATATATATATATATTTATATATATTCAACCAGCAAACCAAAAGAAAACGACTGATTTTATGAACAATGTTGTTTCGATCGGGTCGACCACGTCGTAATCCACCACCTACAACGGATTCTCAGTATGACACCGCCACAGGTTACTCATCATCATCGTTTACCAAATGGCCTCGATCGCCTGCTAAATCTGGTCTGTATGCCGCTCGGAATACTGGTTCAATAATGACTCCATCAACACGTCATACACCGGCAGGTCGACGACATCACAATTACTTGAGTGGTTCGTATACCGATCTCTCAACGAATCCAAATACGCAACGTAGAGAAGAACCTATGTATGCAAATCTCAGCCCGCAACGACCAGTCGTTAATTATTTACTACCGTAAGTAAACTGCTGCTCGTCTTATGAAGATAAACGGTTTCTTAAGAGACCGACAAGAATGCTGATAAATATATTCTATGCAAATCAGATGTGTACGCGCTGCTCGAGCCTTTTTTTTGTCCATATTTACTTCAATATGGAACTCTGATAGCAATATAACCATCGAGAAAAGAAAATACTGTATTTTTTCTTCGTCTGCTGCTGCTTGTTATGCATACCGAAAGAAAACAGACACAGAGAGAGAGAGAGAGAGAGAGAGAGAGAAATCATCGATGCGTCGACGCTGACATTCTTATGGGAATAGTGAAGTTGCAAAGTTATCGTCTGAGTAATCGAACAACTGTTTTTCTGAAAGCAAAAGAAGAGAAACAACAAGTCAAATAGGAATTGATCGTTTTTTTTTCTTTTCGTCGAAATCATTCTTGACATTGTTGATAATAACATCAATGATAAAAAATAATAATCTTTAATCTTATATAAATAACAGAAATTTTTGCTTAAATGAATCGAATAATTTTAGGCCTTGTGCTCTTCGTTTGATTCGTGTAAACAAGGACGCGAATGTACGGACTCAATGATGAATAAAAGATATCTCTGACAAAACCATTGTCGTTTTTTGTTCTTCTTGCTTCGTATTTTATATCAATGTACCGTTGGACATACTCTTGCCAATGTTTGCCGATAGTTCTCGTTTTTGCTTGCGATTAATTGCCTTTGTACATATTTTTTCTTCTCTCCTGAATCGTTCTTTATTTCCCACACATCTTTTTTTTGCCGAATTACACCCGCTGATGTATTGGTCTCGTCGTTCTTTCTCCTCTTCTGTCTATCTTTGTCTCTTGTTCTTACTTTTGCAGAACATCTGATAAGGTCATTGTCAGTAGCAAGCCAAATCGACGATATTCGATTCGTTGTCAATAGCATATAACAGTCGATTGTTTTTCTTCTTAACTTCTTACTTTACTCGTTGTCTTGTTGCTATCACAATCAAGATATCGTTGGGTGTTCTCATGAATTCAATCAGGTAATGAACACGATAGTTCGATAGGACAAAAGGTAACAAAATCCTATTCAAGAATTTCTCTTCAAACAAAACGAAATCTAATCGATGTCGCCTACATTTGATCTTTTTCAACGGATAGACATAGACAAAGATACAAGCTCGTCAAACTGTTCTCTTTCGTCTTCTTCCGAACACAATCAAACGAAAATAATGACGAAATCTTTTTTCGTTGTCAATCTTACGCAAGTGTTATAAACAAACGAAATGTTATTAAGTTTTTCACCTCGGATCATCGATGATTAAGCTTAGTCTTGATTTATTTTTTTGACGTTAGGCATTACCTATTCGTTTTCGTCGTTCTTCTTCTGTCTACCCTTCATCGTGTGTCACTTATCTAAAGTAGAGTACCTCTTCTATTCATCGGTATTCACCTGTCACATATCGTGATGTGTATCATTTTTTTTCCTCTCGTCATTTCACTTGATCGAACAATTGAAAACAAAAATATTAAAAATGCACTCGTAATTCTTTCCTATCAAATTATTCATCGTTTCTTTTGAATTGAGAGTATAATATTAAGATTCGATCGGATTTTTCTTTTCTATAGATGATCATTTGTCATTTTATGAGTAGATACGTATCTTCCTAATGAAGTTTGCTTGTTTCGTATTCAATTGAAATTAAAAAAAAAACTAAATCTTTCGTGTATGGCATCGGCAAGAATCCTATTTCGAGCGCTTGCAGCTGAGCGCTCGAAACGATTCGATCTTGTTCAACGACGTTCACATTCCAATGATGATTTATCGCTCGAGTAAGGATACAAAAGAAAATGTTTTTTTCATCAACTGTAAATGTCGTTATTTTCCTTTTGATATCTCTAATTTCATCACCCAACAAATGTCATTAATCGATATGTGTGCGTGTTTTTTGTTATTTAAATGGCGTAGTTCGCTTTTTTTTAAACATTTCTAAGCTTTACCTTGATATGTAGTGTATTAGTCATTCGATTTCGTTTTATATAGGTGTTTTTTTTATTATAAGAGATAATTCAAATGGGCAAAGAAAGTTTTTTTTTCTAAAAGAAAAAACATTGAAGATATTGATCGACATTAGTTACACTCGAGAGGTTATTGTTTGTATTTCAACGTAGAATAAGATGAAAAAGTTCTCTTCTTTTACTTTTCTTTCTCCTTCAGAATTTCGCTTGCGGTTTGAAATTTTTTGGCGAGCGAAGACGAAGAAGAAGAAGAAAAAGCTGACGAAAGCGTCGTCAAGTATCGTTTCGTGTGTTTGATCGTTTTTAATATTTATTGAGTTGCGTACATACAGATGAGAAACGAGATGAATTTTGAAAAAAAAAACGAAAGAACGCAAAAAAAGAAAAGAAACACGATTTTCTGTTGTTGAAGTATATAAAATCATCTGGCCAGTTCATTTTTTTCTTCTTCTTCATCGTCGTCGTTGTTGTTATTGTTATATTACTCTCGTTCGCTTTCTGTATTATACATTCAATTCAAAGATGTTACATGGCATTTTATAATGATGATGATGATGATGACAGAAGCAGAAATCATCGAAATGCACGTTCATATTGAATAACTATTCTTCCTTTTATCTTTCTCTTTGTATCATCGAAAAACTAATACCCAATAGTCAATTATATCTTATCTCGAATAGATTAATTTTCTTCCTTTAAAAAAAAGAAAGTCCGATAAACAGAGAGAGAGAGAAAATCTTCACCAAACAATATTGAATACAAATCGAAGTAAATGATTGCTTTACAAAGTTCGGATATTGATTCAATTGGTCTTTCTGATTATTATTATTCACATGCTGTGGGCGGTAGCAGGTAAAAATACGTAGGAATGAGAGAGAGAGAGAGAATTTTGTTGAACTGTTGACATTAGAAAATAATCAATTGAATTTCTGTTTGTTAGATGATTAATCAATGTAGTTATTGTGTTCGCTTCATTGTATATGTGTGATGATTTTTATCGTTGACTCATTTAAAAAAATAGACTTGTTAATAGCCTTGGCAATCGAAGGTTTTCGATCGTTATATAAAAAAAACGGAGAGAAAGAGAAAAGAAAAGAAACTTGTTTGATATTGATATATATGTAGTGTTTCATTTTTATTTCCTATTCACTCTCGGTCAATAATTGTAATTTATTATTTTCTTTGATGTTATTTCGAAGGCTTGCAAATGGTACAACGAATGGCACAACACATCGTAGTACTCATCCGCCAAATTGGTCGAGTTTAGGTAGTTTGAATAGTTTCGGTGATTCAGCGACAACACCACCATCGTCTCAAGATCATGGCGGTAGTGGTGGTAGTAATACAGGTGCTAGTGGCACAAGTACGGGTCCACAACGTGAAACGTTACATAGTCGATTTGAATTCAAACAAACATTAGGCAAAGGTACATATGGAAAAGTCAAATTGGCATTAGATAAACGCAAGAATGAACAAGTAGCAATAAAAACAATTAAGAAATCACGCATCGAAAATCCACATGATCTAGCAAGAATACGAAGAGAAATTGATTTTATGACTAGTCTTCATCATCCATATATTATTAAAATTAAAGAAGGTACGTTGTAAATATGCCTTGAGGATGTGTGTTCTGTTTGATTGATGGGAATCTATTTTAGTATATGAAAGTCGAGAAAAAATCATTCTTGTCATGGAATATGCAAGTGGTGGTGAATTGTACGATTATCTCAATCGTAAGAAACGTATACCTGAATCGGAAGCACGAGCAATATTTCGACAGATTGTTTCGGCTGTTCATTTTCTTCATAAAGTATAGATTAATGAGAAATTCTTATTTTGAGAAAAACAAAAAAAAAATCATTTCATTTAGAATCAAATTGTTCATCGAGATTTGAAATTAGAAAATATTTTAATTGATCATAACGGTGATATCAAAGTAACATTCGAATAGATGATTCATTCGACTATCTTGTTTATTTGATTTTTAGTTGGCAGATTTTGGTTTGAGTAACAGCTGGTCACCTCGACGATTATTGTATGTTTTCGATTGATTTGATTATGTTGATATCTTATCATTTTCTAATATTTAATTAGAAAAACATTCTGTGGTTCTCCACTCTACGCTTCGCCAGAAATCGTCTCCGGTATTCCATACTACGGCCCTGAGGTAGATTTGAAAATCATTGAATTTGAGTTCTGTTGAATTTGAAATCGTTTAGGTCGATTGTTGGTCTCTCGGTGTATTGTTATATACGCTTATCTATGGTTCAATGCCGTTTCAAGGCGGTGATTACAATCGATTAGTACGCAATATAACATCAGGAGATTTCATTCAACCTCGTGAGCAATCAGGTAAACGAATCGGTTTTGAGAATAAGTAAATCTTGAGATAGGTTAACAGTCGATTCCCCTATTTCTCTCTTTACAACAACAAAAAAAAAACCAACCTTCAACTAAATCTATAGGCGCACTCGATCTTATCCGTAAATGTTTAACTGTCTCGCCAGAGAATCGTGCTACAATTGATGATATTGCTATAAATTGGTGGGTAAATGTCGGCTACCGATATCCACCTGTTCACTATTATCTCAATCCGAATTGGCAAAGAGAAGGCGGTCTATCATCAACACCAATGGGATCTCGAGTTTCGAAGAAAAAATTGAAACAAAATGCAAACAATCGAGAAAAAATGGCAACACCACCGATATCTCATCCAATTTCAGCGCCACCCGTGGTTTTCAATGCACCGAAAGTAGTAAATGGACATTGGACAAATACGGATGCCAAATCGAAAACAAACGGATACAAACCTCGATCTAATCGAGCGAATGATAATCCAGTAACAGTACCGACAGTATCGAACAGGAAACCTGAACCAGTCAAGTCGAATCCAACAACTCGACGGACAATTAATGAGAAACTGAATGGTGCTGTGACATTGAAGAAACCATCAGCACCACCCTCGCGTACTGTCATCTCTTAGAATTCTTAAAAAAAAAGATTCACTCAAATATTTTTTCGTCTCTATTTTTTTAAAAAATCATTTCTTTTCGTCGTTTTTCTTTCTTTTTTTGGGGTGAGGGTGAGGCTCTCTAATTGAACTCAAAATGCTTGAGCACGTATTTTAGAAGTAAAAACATTATGGTGACGGGACTTTTTTCTAAAAATGCTCAGCATTTCGCTGCTTGTTTAGTTTTTGTTTTACAAATATTTTCTTATTCTTATCTAACTGTTATTGAAATTAATCTCCTAGGTGCTCTTTCACTGATACGGTATTGCTTAACCCCTGACGCTAGTAATCGTGCTACAACCAAAGATATTCTTCGTCATGATTGGTTAGTACATGGGCCTGTTCTTTCATTACGACTTAATTCAGCTACGAAGCCAACTCAACCGATAACATCATCATCACTTTCGCTCACTGATCCATCGACAACAGTTCGAGATCATGACAAAGTTCACTATCGTTCATCTGTTACTCCAACAACAACAACAACATACAATGATAAATCGATTTCTCCGACGAATTCACTTCTCGAACTTGAACTTCATACGAGTTCGTTTTTTGATACAACCAAATTACGTGATAATCATTCGACAACTAAAGATCGACAACGACCTAATCGTGCATCGGCTGTTATTCCCGATTCGACACGATTCTATTCGTCAAATCATTCGAAAGCAAATCCATCATCACAAAATCCACACCGTCGACCATTGAGTCTATCCCTCGATAATCAACAATCGAACAATCCAAACGATTATCATTTTGCACTAACAAGTGAAAAACCTGCGCGTATTTCCTCGCCGAAATCAGCCGTAACAGCACCAACATACACACGTCGTGCACGACGAACTGTTTCTCCAGCATCGAACTATGAAAATCGTGAACGATACCAATCTCCTACGAATCGTTATACAATAGCAGCATCACCTGAAGCAACACGTCGAACAACATCGCCTGTTAGTCCGTCACGTTATATTGTTTCGTATGATTTCGATAAAACATTACGTGATCTCAAACGTAAACCGATTTACAAGTATATACCACCGTCAACACCGCCAACAACAACAAATGAACTCAATGTCGTACCAAGTTTGTTGAATTCAACAACACCTGTTGCACCATCGGTTTTTACGACATCATCGATTAAATTCGCGCCTGTGCCAACAAGACGAACGAGTCCATTGAAAGATCATGAACCTAATTTAATTAGTTCAACACGATTATCACACAACTATAATACGATTATTCCGAATTCATCATCTAATCCCGATGATAGTATTACTAAATCTTCTGCTTATACTAATCCGAATAACCGTCGTTCATTATTAAATTCCTACGATCTCCCATCATCAACATCGCCACCACCACTATCATCATCTTCAATTGCTCCTAATCTTCGTAAAAGTCGTCTATTAGATGATAATAATAATTTTATATCATTGAAAGTGCATGATTAATCTTTCTTTTTTCCCTTCTCTCTCTCTCTCTCTTAGTTTTCAACTGTGATATTATGTAATTCGTTGACATTTGTTTTCCTCAGCAAAATTCAAAGACAATAACAGTAGTAGACATTCATTTTTCCGTTCTTTTCTTCGTTTTGTTTTTTGTACATCTACCTTTTTCTTTTTCCTTTCTTTTTTTTTCTATAACAGTTTGAATTGATTCAGTGTGTTTGTGCGTGTGTCTTCTTTTATTCAGGTTGTATAAAAAGGAACAGAGAACTTACTGCTGCTATGAAGATATTTAATTGTACATGCGTGTACGTTTCATTCACATCAAGACAGAGTTTATTATTGAAAAAAAAAAGAAAAAGTACAAAAGAT